>Ga0209700_100364_pt1 | contig 82690 bp, 45 predicted proteins | sample SiratroredBW_FD_187528 | JGI IMG/M metagenome (GOLD analysis project Ga0209700, IMG submission 187528) | Root nodule microbial communities of legume samples collected from California, USA - Siratro red BW (SPAdes) (version 2) | ecosystem: Host-associated > Plants > Roots > Nodule | place: USA... | reverse complement strand
AAACATACAAGTTAGATATATCTCTCCACAAAAAGTGAGAAATGAACATAATGCAAGTTTCGTGCAAAGATAGGATAATAAGATAACTGCTGGAAATATATATATATATATATATATATAATACTTATCATTAAAGGTGAAAAGAAAAAACATTTGTAGTGACAAAGTGGAAGTGACGATAAAAAAAAGTCAATACTTAATAAATTCTTATTCGATGTTAATAATTATTTCCCTTTACATTTATATTTACTTTGATTTATTTCTTTTATTGACTTTACTTTTTCCTTAGTTTCTTTTTTGTAATATCTTACTTTTTAAACCTTATATTGCTTTCTTAAATTACTAAATCACTGATTTTGTTTAAGTTTTTCAAGAAAGACTTCAAACTTCTCCATATTATTTTGTTCATGTTCAAAACACAATTATTTTGCTAAAATGCTTTTAAGTTTTATTTATTTAAAATATGAAATGAAATTTACGGTAATATATAATCAAACTTTTATAAATATATTAATAGAAAGGTTATGAGTAGACTAATTTTTCAATATAATTATTTTCAACTGGTAAATTTAATTTAACACATTTAAATTTAAACAGATAATTAATATCTAATTGTTAACTTAAATAAAAGAACTAAAAATAAATTTATTTAAAGTATTACTCAAGGACAATATTTTCATCGAAAATAGTTACATAGTAAGTGCAAAGTCATAGAAACATTTTAATGGAAAATTTAGATTATACAATCATATGCAAATAACTATAATTAAAAAACAGTCAGTAATCACTTAAATAAGTTTTTGAAACCCCAATCTTTCATAACTATCATAACTTTTACAGTAAACAAATCTCACTCCTTTTACTTTTCATAATAAATTTTCTGGCTTTCTTTCGGTGCAAAAGAAATGCCCTTTACTTCATAATTGGTTGATTATTAAAAATATGTTCTTAATGACAAAAAAAAAAGTAGGTTGATTATGCAACATAGATCATATTCTATGCCGTGTTTACTAAAACATCCATGACTTAAAGAATACGCATGTTACACCGATTACCACTACATTTGTTCCACAAAGCAATGATGTGGGTTCCACATTCTAAATAGCATGCTTCAAAGTTTATCTAACTCTTGTAAAAAGAATATATACAATTTTAGTTTAATTATGCTTTTATCATTACTTTTATTCTTCAAAACTGAAAAAACAAAATCTCTAACTATTACATTTGAAGTACTAAAAATAATTTTAAACCTTAATTCTTAAACTTTAAATTCTTGGACTCCAAAAATCTCATTGAGTCTCTCAAATTCAGTATTTAAGAATTTAAAACTATATCTATTTTTTAATTTTAAGGAATTGAAAAAAAATTATTTTTTTTATTTGAAGAACTAAAATCAAAATTATTCCAAATTTAAAATGCTAAAAACATAAATAAATCTACAAATTTTGAAAAAGAAAAAAAGAAACAGATAGAAAACGTAAATGAAATGAATAAAATAACAATAGTTTAGAAGGAAAAAAAACTTTTGAAATTACTTTATTTACAATAAATATTATTTTAAGTTACTAATCTCACTGTACGTGTATTACATTCATTTAGTTTAGTTCAATTCTTTTTAATCCTTCTTTGTAATATTGTGTTATATAACAAAAATCATTTTCAGGCAAAAAAAAAGAATATGGAGAGGTCTCCCCCAAATATATTTGATTGATAAAAGTGTTGTTTGTTAAATTTTCTACTATCTTAAACATATTTAAAAACTTAGGAAGTACATATTCTAAATAATAAATTAAAGGATGAAGTGTTCTAAAATACCGAAACAGTATTTGACAGATTGAAAAATTATGTATTTTGAAATAAGATGAAATATTTTTAAAATGATCAACTGAAATATTATTGGCATTTGGAGAAGATATTTTGAAAATAAAAATCGGATGTTGTAATTTAGAATATTAGTTTCATGATTCTAAATATGTTAAAGATAAAATTGGATTTATCTTAAATACATGGAGGTGAACGACGAAAAAACGACGGGTGCGAAAAGAGAAAACCCGTATAAAATAAATTTTCAATAAGATCCAAGACTTCGGAGAAGCCCAAGTTGAGCCCCATTGTCAAGTTCTTGGATAGTGGATATGCAAATTTAAGAAATGCCAGATGCATCCAAAAGTTGTACCACTTTCTTCTTGTATGATTTTAAGTTAAATATTACGTGATTCTTTCAAGTGTTGCTTAATCACTTTCTAAAGAATTTTCGGAATGGTGGTTAACAAATTTAATACCTATGTATGTTTGATTTTACTTAATTTGAAGAAATTTTGGTCTTACTTCTATCAACTTCTTAATGAAATATATTTTCGGAAGGAATAGTTATTTTAGAAAAATATTATTTATCAAACTTGCAACATTCTTTTTCCATATTGACATGGCCTCAACTCAAAATTGAGATGTTCTTATTCCCAACCATATAAAATACTAATAATGAGGAATAATAAAACAATTAATAGGTACATTAAAAAAGAATAAAATATAACAGTTTGTATAACTTTTTTAGTGAGCTTTCAGTTTTTATCAAAATTCGTCAATTTTTTTACAGCAAAACACTTAAACAAGAATATGAAATGAAATAAATTGTGTAAGTTTAGAAAGTTACCGAAGGTATCAACTTCAATTGTTTGATACCAGCAGAAGTTGGCAACGTCAAAATGAGGATCTATCATGAGAAGTAGTGGATGATATCAATGATGGAACTAGATAATGAAGATTGTAAAAATTTATTTTTCATTGTCGAAAAAAAAATACCGATTGAGAAAAATAAAAATATTGAAGCATGAACCAACTTGTTAGAGTAAAATTTTAACACTATCATTTTGATTAAGTGCTGAAAAGGAATAAATCAAAATCATGGATAATATCTTAAATAAATATTTTTAATAATAAATGATGTAATATGCAAGTATTTTTTCTATATAACACTATACAATTTTTGATAGAAAATTTTTAAACAAAGAACTGACCACTAGAGTCATGACTGAAAAAAAAAAAAAAAAAAAAAAAAAAAAAAAAAAAAAAAAAAAAAAAAAAAAAAAAAAAAAAGTAAAACTCAATTGAATTCAATAAGGCCAAGCTTTTATCAATATGAGTCAAACTCTAATTATACATTTTTGTATAGAATAGTTTAGGACCTTTTGGATAATGTATTAAACTATAAAATAATTAGGATTTTAAGCTTGTAATAAGACTTAATAGACTAAGTTTAGAATTAGGGTTCTTAATCTACCTAGGTTTCAATTGAACTTCTCCTAGCCCTAAATAAATCCTAGATGATCTAGGAAAAGAAGGAGAGCACAACCCACTCAAGAAAGGCTTACACATGCTAAACATGGAGTAAAACAAGAAAAGCGTAACTTAACACATGTCACCTTCTCCCTGAATCTGCCACAATACTATATTATAATAAAATCATTAAATGGTAACTATTTTAAAAATAAAAAATAATTAGTCATTATATTAACTAATTTAGGTACTATTTTATAAATTAAAAATTATTGATAAGTAAGATAGTTTATTTTTTTTAATAAAAATTTATAATATAATTAGATACTATGTTTTTAGTAAATAATGATCACAAAAAATAATTATTTATTTAGGGAAAGTTTTTTTAATCTCTTATTAAGATATAATTAGAAAAAAATTAAGTAACTTTTAATTTATTTTAGAGATTAATTTTAGTCAATAAAAATAATAAAATTAAAAACTATTTTTTTTATTATCATATTATTAGATACTTGAAATTTTGGTCACTAATATCACGACTTAGATAATGATTTCAGAGTAATTAAATTTTATAAAATTAGTTGTTAATTGTTAATTTATAAAATATTTTAAATTAATATCAATAAATTTATTAATTTTAATATAATATTGAAATAGTTAGTATCAATTTAAAAAATTATCATTTTAAAGTAATATTTAATATTTTAATTTTATTTAAACATAAACTTAAATTAATAATAATAAATTTAAAATATTATTTAAAATCAATTACTTTCAAAGTAATTAAGAATAATAGTTAAGTTTAGGATTTTGGATAAGTTCATTTAATATTTTTTGTATTTATATAATAAAAAAATAATATTTTTAAATAACCTTTAGTGATTAAAGGTGAAGTCACTGGACTACAATCTCTAAAGAAGTTCAAGTCTTGCATTTTCGATCTCTTCTCTCCTGTTCACGGTTACTTTGCTCTTCTTGATGTCGAGCTGTCTCACATGACCTTCTTCTTACTCTTTTCGTAATCTTTCACACTTAATCCTGATTCATGCTTCTAATTTTTTAATTGCAGCAAAAGAATTCACATTAGCTATAAAGTTTGTTAGTTTATTACATGATCTGAATCTTTAAAATGCTTACGAGTTTCGTTTCATTTCATTGAGTTTTCTTCTTAAACCCTAAGGTATAAAGATGAATGTGGATTGAGTGATCATTAGTGTTTTCAAAATTGTTAATGTTTGGATTATGAACCGCAATAGTTGTATTGTGATGTTTGGAATGAAAATTAAGCATGGAGCATTATAGAATTAAAAGCACTACCAACCAGCCTACTCATAAAGGAAATTCTACTGCACAAGATCGCGTTCAACAAAGCAAGGCCTTATAAGAATATATGGATTAGTTAAGTAGTTGTGGGATAGTTTAAATTAGTTATATATATAATCAGTTTACACTAGTGGAAGATGAGATCAACATTTGAGGTAGATTCACTAAGCATGTGCTCATCTTTGGTATACTTTGTTTCAGTTGGCGGAACAATTTATTTTTTTCTAGGAATTGTATTTTCTTATGTGATTTTTTTTATGTCCATAATTTAGGGAATATAGTTTATTATTCTTAAATAGATTAAGTAATGATAAATTATAAAACTTTCTTTTATAGTTGAATGATGCACGTGTTATATGAAAGATTAAAGATTAGGAATATTTATCAAAATTGAAGTTGGATGTATAATAGATTAATAGATCAATGTCTAATAGCAGGAGATATAATGAAACATTTTTAAAATAAAATTCTCATAATTGTATTAACTTTTTAAAGAGTAACAACCATCACATTAACTTTTCTTTTATTAGAGTTAACTCTGTCAATTACATGGACCACACTTTTATGATATTTAATTAAATATTCTTATAATCTACTACTTGGTCTATACCAGGACTTGAAGATTCAACAACCATAAGAACACATTTTCCATTGAAATAATCAACTCATCATCCTTAATTAGAATTAAACAAATTGAATAATGGGGATTGATGTTAATAAGCAACATATTTCTTTCATGTATCACAAATCAATTCAATTTTTAAAACATCAATCAAAGTATACTATTTTAAATACACATTATATGTTATCACACCAAAGCTATGCATGCATATAACATAATGTGAATAACAAGCATAAATAAGAAAAAACATAACTTTGATTGAATTCACAAGTTTTAGACAATACAAGCAAATTATTTATACATATCATACTAATCATGCTAAAAAGAACTTATCAATTATTTCCATGTGTTTCACATGACTAGAAAATATTTTAGGTGACAACCCTTTAGTTAGTGGATCTGCTATCATTTGATTAGTACCAATATGTTCCATTGACACTCTTTGTTTCGACACTTATTACTTAACTGACAAGTATATTAAGTCCATGTGTTTTGCACCTGCAGAATATTTGTCATTTCTAGAAAAGAAAATAGTTGTAGAATTATCACAATAAATTCTCAGCGGCTTAGTTATATTGTCCACAACATTAATTTCTAAGACAAAGTTTCACAGCCACAATGCATGAACTATGGCTTCGAAGCATGTCACAAATTCAACCTCCATGGTAGAAGTAGCGATAATAGACTCTTTTGTAATTTTGCATGAGATTGCTCCTCCAGCTTATATAAACATATAACCAAATGTTGACTTTCTTGAGTCTATACATCCAACATAATCTGAATCTGAGTAACCTATTACTTTAAGGTCATCTGTCCTTCTATAAATAAGCATGTGATTCTTGGTGCCTTGTAAATATATGAGGATTCTCTCTACAACTTTCCAGTGGTCCCTTCTGGAATTACTTTGATAGCGACTTAACATTCTGACTACAAAACTTATATCTAGTCAAGTGCATATCTGAATATACATCAGGCTACCAACCATTGAAGCATAAGGAATAGATTCCATTTTTTTCGTTCCATATCATTTTTGGGACATTGCATTTGACTAAAATTACCTCCCTTTTGAATTGAAACTATTTATAAAGAACAACTTTCAATTCTAAATCTCTCTTAACACCTCTTTTACGTAGCCCTTTTGAGACAATCTTAACATTCCTTGTGATCTTTCATGGAATATCTCTATCCCTATCACATAAGATGCCTCAAAACCATATCTTTCATCTCAAATTTTGTTAAAGAGAAATTTCTCACGCCGTGAGAAAAGAATAAATTATACGCTAGTTAAGGGAGAATGAATTGTTATTGTAAATATTATCAACACCCAATTTCGTCTGGACAAATAAAATTATTTCAAAATAAAAAATATATCAAATTAAGATAAAAAATTTGTGTTATGTAATTTTTATCATACTTTGTCATTTAAATAAATAAAAGAAGAAAAAGTTTTGATTTCATTTTTTTATTTTAATGAATAAAGTTTTGAAATAAAATTTATAAAAAAAAGAAAAGAAAAAAAACAACAAAGTAAAATAAAAGAAAAGAAAATGAAAATAATAATAAATAAAATAGGAAAATAAAAGAAATAAGTAATGAATAAAATAAAAAATGGAAAGTATAGAAAAATAAACAAAAAAAATAAGAAAAAAAAGTATTGGGTCTGGTTTAAATAAACTGTAGAAAAACAATAAAAAAAATAAAACTCATTAAGAGATTCAGTTCGAAAATAATTTGTCTTTGAATAAAGCCCAAATTAATAAAAGGTTCATTTTGAAAAAAATAAAGTAAATTGGTTTGTTGAGGTCCAGTCCATTCAAAGTGTGTTAAAAAAATAAAATAAAATTGATATTTTGCACCGTTTTTAATGCACAAAAATTAATTTAAAATTCAAAAAAAATATTAATTAATGAAAATTTGAACAAGCTAGGGGAATCTGATAATAATGGTTGATTATCCTGGTTAATTGCAAATAATGATATTAATTAGATATTATTATGCTTAATTGCAAATAATGATATTAATTAGATATTATTCAGCTTGCAAATAATGGTAATAATGGGTTGTTATTGTGCTTAATTGCAAATAACTATGATTGATTCTGAGGACTTTTATAAAAGAAAAAGACCAAAATAAGGAAGGAAGATTGATTCTTAGCAATATTTTACACCCATCTTTACAAATATAAAAGAAGAACACACATTTTACACATGTTATGTTTTTGAGAAAGCACTAGAATTACACATGAAAAAAATTACTGAACATCTGAAGGCTTGGAATTAGAAAAAGGGTGAATTTTGTTAAAGCATATCTTCAATTGGTATATCTTGATTGCTCAGCCTCATGTAATTGTTCTATTTGTCCTTATTTTGTTTGTCTTGACTTGTTCAAATTTCAATATCATGAATATTAATATTTTTTTATGACTTGTAAATAAATTTACATTATAAATTTGTTTTTGTTATGCAGGAGATGTTGCTCTAAGCACGTCTCATATTTGTTTTTGTTATACTGGAGATGCTGCTCTAAGCACGTCTCATATTTGCCTTTTGTTATATCGGAGATGTTGTTCTAAGCACGTATCATATATCGGATGCTGCTCTAAGCACGTCTCATTGTTTAATTTAATTTTTTCTAGAGGCTGCTGGACCCAAAATAAAAAGGAACCTAAATGTCAGTAGATCATGGAAGCAAAAACAGAGTACTCAAAAGAGACTCTAGACCATTTTTATTTTTATATTATTATTATTATTATTACTTTTTTTTCTTACCAAATCAATAAATAATGTTTTATTGTAAGTAAATTTTGTAAAGATAAACATATATTAAACATTTCCAAATTTTTAATAAAAAATAATAAATGTTTCCCAAAAATAAATAAAATATATCATTTTCGAAAAAGTCTATAAAATATTTTCCAAAAGTTAATAAAATACCAAAATTTCGAAATTAAAAATATATAAAAAAGTTTCCAAAATAAAAAGAATAAATAAATCAACTTTTAAAAATAAAAAACATAAACTTTCACAAATAAAAATATTAGATTCAAAATAGTTTTAAAAATAATTAAAAAATAAAATATTTTTCAAAAATAGTAAAAATGTTTACTTTTTAGAAAAAATAAAAATGTGAAACAGTTTCAATAATCTAAAATTTTAACAATAAAAAATATAAAACTTTATTTTAAAAACAAGATTAAATGAAATTTTCAAAAAAAATAAGGTCAATTCTTGTCGATTCCAAAAAAATAAAAAATAAATGTTTATTTGTTTTATTTTTGTTTATTATTTTTTGCATAATTATTATTATTTGTATTATGTTTATTAACATGTTTTCTTTTTTCTTATTTATATATTTGTTTTGTTTTTTTATATTTGTTTGTTTTGTTATTTTATTTATCTTTATTCGTATTATTATTGTTATTATTTGAGAAAAATGATATTTTGTAAAACCACACTTGTTTATATTCATTTGATTAAAGGTACCGTCTTGGGACGGGCGTTGTAGGTTGCTAATACCTTCTTCACACATAACCGACCCCGGAATCTTTGAATCTGGTTCGTAGACATTTTTATTTTTGATTTTTTATGGTTTTCCATAATAAACTATGGTGGCGACTGCAATCTCTATTTAAATATTTTTTAAAATAAACTTTTTGATCGCCCTGTCGTGATTCCGGTTGCGACAAATATTATTCGATTTATTATATGTTCAAAAAATATATTCTTTCCTTAATTAAGAAGCGAATAATATATCAAATAATATTACACACAACCAATAAAATATAAAAAACTTTTAATTAGAAAAAATAGTTATCTCAAATTTCTCTATTATATGCTCAAATTTTAATTAATGCAACTTTCTTTTAATAAAAGAAATTTGTAAGCTGGTTGTAACTATTAAATTAATTCTTAGTTTCAGTTTCAATTTTAAAAAAAATATGCAATAGTAGATATGTAAAAATCATAATAATTTTATATATTCTATAATGTTTCTTATCTTTAATATTAAATCTCTCTTACTTTAACTTATTTTTAATTAAAAAAAAGTTAAATTACTGACAAAATTTTATTAATAAAACTTTATCTGTAGGTAAAATATTATTATCGACGGATATTATTCATCGTTAAATTTATTGACAGATAATTCGTCAATAATTACTGACAGATTCAAAAATTTGTCAATAATATGTTGATAATTATCGACAGATTCAAAAATTCGTCGATAAATTTATAGAAAATCAATTTATCGATGAATTTTGAATGTTTCCGATAGATTTGTTTTGTCGATAAAAAAAGAAACTACAATTTTTTTATAATTATTTGTATTAGTTTTAGAAATTGAATATAATTTTTTAGACCGTATTATTACAAGAATATAGAAAACTAACTATCATAAAATTTTCAGTCTTCATCAGAAATTCAAAATATCGGTGAAATAGATGCGAAAGAGACCTAAAGATAAATATCAAATATAGAGATGATACGACACATTATGAGTCAACTTTAAAAATTTACAAATATTAAAAATAAAAAACTAAAAAAACTATGCGTAGTTATTGAGACACAAATGTAAACAAGAGATTTTAATTATGTTTAAAAATTCAAATGTATTGGCTGTCTCAACAACAAAAGTATTTTATCATAATAATTGAAATAAGTTTGATAAAAATAATTATGTCGGCTTAATTAATATAAAAAAATAATTTCTTATTACTAAAATAGTAGCTAGGCTTAACTGACATTTATGAAGTGGAATCAATAAAGAAAATAAACAGAGGTTAGAAATCAAGGAAAGTGAAGACACATTTTGTTTTTTCCTCTTTCTTCCAAAAAGCACATATATTTTTAGCTGTCACTAATCTTAATTACTCAGTGCCGTTGATGAGCTTTGAGGTTTGATTCTAAAGAAATAGGTAAGTTAATCTCCCAATACCATTTGTGTTTGCGATGTAAAAAAAATAAAAAATAAGTCTCTAAGTTGAATTCAATGGTAATATCTTTCAAGTCAACTGTTCATGATATTAATGCTAATAAGTTAGCCGAGAATTAGATACTTAATTTAATATATACTTTATTATAAAAAAATATATCTTTAAATTAAATTGAGATTTGAATGAGTTGTATAAATTATGAAAATATAAATATGAGATTAATAGATGTATATACAATTTTAAATATGTATTTTGTTGATTTTTTATTAATTATTATGATTTATGTCACACAATAGTAGGTGATATGATAAAAGAAAAATCTTAACATAGATATACTTATATATGTTTTTTTTTTTTCCTTTGAGATATGTATATATTATCTGTGAAGAAGGAACTTTAATAATTTTAAATTATAATATAAATCTTGTCTAAATCTTTATCTCTTATAGTATACATAATATTAATGTTAGTGATAATACGATGTTATATACACACCAAGTTGATTAACTATGCAAAATTTAATATATTTCACCACTCAATGCATAATACAAGTTATTTTAATAAAAATAATAATTAATTTTTAATTGGTATCTTATATCACCAATACCATACAATTTATCTATATCATTAACAAAAACGATTCTCCATTTTAACTACCTTTTTGTGTACATAAATTTTACCCTCTTACCTTTTAGATAATTGTTCTTTTAAACTCAAATAACTACTTACAATAAAAAAAATATCCTACACAATAAAAAAATAAAATTATAAATATATATTTTTTAATTACTTTTATGAAATTTTTATAACTTAATAATACTTTTTATTTTAGCAATTATTATAATATTTTTTTATTCTTTTTTATCATATGAAAAAGTGAACACATGCGTCCAGGCATTTATATTTTCACTAGATTGGAATAAAATAAATCCTTATTAATAATAGTTCTCGCAAAAATAACAAATACCAAGATTATTTTAACTAATGTGATTAGAAGTTGTTTTAAATAGAGCAATAATGAAGCTAATGAACTCAATTAATACCACGGACTAAATTTGTAACGAAAACTTAGATTCAATTTCCCCATAATAATTTTTCAATACAGACAAAAAAAAAACTTAATATTGAAAGAGTTTTTCAATTTCAGTTAGAAAAATAAGTTGAATTGAGTTCAATTGAAGTTAAGAAAAAATAACTAATTGTAAATTTTAATTTAATTAAAGTTTGAGATAAATTTTATTTCTAAATAAATGTGAAGAAAAAATTGTTAAGCGTATACATAATGTTTGATAAAAGCGAAAATTGATTTGAATTTTTCAACTAAAATTTAAAACACCCTAAATAATCAGTGGACTTGGTATATATTACCTAAATTTGTTCAGTTTCAAATTGTCTACTTGTTTGTAAATTGGAATCTAAACATGTTTGCAAGTAGGGAAAGAAGAAAATATGATTGGATATGAACTTACAATAGGAACCTAAGACACTTTCACTCAGTGGAAGCCTTTTTTTTCTTTTTAATAGGTTTCAATTTGGATTAACCTGAAGATCCTCCAGCAAGTCAAACAAAATTGATGACCAGACCATATTGGTCACTAATGTTTTGCTAGCAAACTTCTTATAATGTGATTTTTTTTTTTTTAAGTTGGAAAAGAAGAATTAATGGTGTGCTCCAAATTTGCTGCATGACATATACCTCTTATCATATTATTAGAGTACTGACTAAAGTTTATGGGATAATTGATTTACATCTTGGTAGGTAGTACTTTGCAAATTCTCCAAACTTATACATAAATTAATTAGGATTTGACACTTGGTACCACATCATAATATCATCACCAAACCCAGGCTATTAACTGCTAACCTTGATTTGGTGGCATATTGTTAGCTATGGTGTTTTGGGATTTAGTCTCCATTGTAAGCATCTTCATAGATATTGTCTGTAGATAATCAGGCTGAAAAAATGACAGAACACCAGTGTTGTGTCAAACCATCAATAATTTATCGTATATATTTATATATTTGCATAGGTAACAACAAAAGAAATGGAGGATCCACAATTTTCAAAATGGACGCACCTGGCTTGTTGCAGCATTAAAAATCTTCTCTTCAAACCTTTTAGCAATCTTCTGAAGTTCATGCAATCCTTCAGGACCAGAAACAGGAATATGTTTTCTTAATGTGATAACTACCTATCATGTCTTCATTCTTCCACATCCACATTTCTTCTGCTTATATTTCCTGATAATACAATATATCTTGAAACAAACATTCCTAAATATCTATTTGTAACCAAAATTGTGAAAGAAAAACAAAATAACACATTATGGAGGAATCAAATACAAAATCCTGATGTAGTGTACTCAAGACAGATCTTTTGTTTAATTATAATGGCACTTCAACCAAAAGCTCCAAAATGTTACAAAGATATTAAACTAGCAGAGCAAGGCTCTCCCTTCTCTTTCTAAATCTCCAAAATAAATGAAAGAGCAGTGCTCCACATTAGAAGACAGACCAAATGCTTACTAATGACACAGAAAGGTCTATTCTACCAAGACCAAATAAGTTGTATAGTAAATTGTAAAACAATAATAATAATAATAATAATAATAAAAACACCAATGACAACAAAAACAATAATATTAGATAGAATTCCTTCTATATGACAAACAAAAAAAACCTTCTCGAAATGTTGTCAATTTAGGGATTCATTATTTATTTATTAATTTTCCTTTGATATGCAACAACGGTTAAAGAACTAATTAAATAACCTCGAGAATACAGTATTAAAATTGAAGCTTACATTCTGTTGACAATTGTTTGGCGTGAATCAGGTGGTACTTGAGCTCTCCAATCGTTTGGATCCATAGTGGGGTTATTATCTTGATTAGGTCTCCAATTATTGGAATCCATCAGATTCAAATCACCTGAAGTCAGATTTTAGATGGAAACATTTAAAGGGGACACATATACACATAAAAAGTATATTGTTGCTATTGGTTGATAGTAACACCTACAATGTAAGCACAAAAATGCACTAGAAACATAAAGTTTTGCCATCTTTAATCTTCCCAATTTCCAAAACCTTAAAAGTTAATAAGAACTGCTAAAGATTCAAAAGGGATAAGGCAGATTTGGAAGAGTTACCATGGAACTGATTTATCATACACTCACTTGACAGTTATTTGGTTAAAATCTTTCCATAAAATCTTTAACTTATCTCAATAAATTTCAAGATTAAACTTTTCAAATAGGCTTATAAAAATAAAATCATTGAATAAGTGCTTAATTAGATTGCTTGTCCAAATGTGTCCAACCTCAATAGTTTCCAAACTAATCTGTCAATGATGTGATATAAAGATAAGTGGGCAGTTTTTCTGAACTGCACAAAGCAGACAAAAAGACTTGTCCTTCAAAGGGATCTGAATTTTTCAAACTTAACAAGCAAGACACTTTATTTGAAGACTATGAAAGAGAAACATAGAAAAAATATAAATAAGTATAAACAACAGATGGAACCTTCTTGTCCAGATTGGAAATGCCAGAGACAGCAAGTCACAGGCACTATACAACAGGAATACTTGCAAAAAATAAAATACCCAAGCACCCATAAGGCTTCTTGCTTCATGAATGGATAATGAAGGGTCATTGTATACAACCTTTTTCCCCTTGTATATACAAAGTTGATTTTAGATTCAAATCTGGGACCAACTGGTCACACAAGGCAACTTTACAGTTGTTTCGGGACATATCCTCAAAAAAGGAATATTTATAAATTATCTAAACCACACCACACCAAACATTAAAATTATGATAAATTTTATTCCTAAAGGAACTGAGTAAAGTTGTTGAAGTGAGTGACCAAATATAGAGTCGATGGATGATTTGTGTTAAATTGACAACCAAATGTGTCACACTTTACAACTTACAATGCTGAAAACCTAGAGCTTAAAATTGATAAATAGATAACTCCAAAACCAAGAACAGCACACTGGTATTTCATTTCTTATGACAAATATTGAATTTCATCAGAAAAAAAAAAAAATCCTTTCAAAGATCAATTTGACTCAATCAAAAGCAGTGGGAGGCTGTTGATTCCTCTTGTTCTACTCTGGCAAAAAAAAAACAGAGCATAGTCATATATAGTCTCCTCTCCTCCATTTCATTTCTTCATTTATTCCCTTATCAATTCCTTAAACCTCAGCCTCCTCCCTGTAATTTACAGCACTCTACATATAATTTCAATGCAGACTCTCCATTTATATTCAAAATCACACGCACTAGACAATTCAACACATGCCAAAAATTCTAATTTCATCATCATCAGTTACAAAAACTATCATTCTATTGAAACAATTCAAGTCTTATACATAAATTAATTAGGATTTGACACTTGGTACCAGATCATAATATCATCACCAAACCCAGGCTATTAAATGCTAACCTTGATCTGTAGGTTTATTGCTAGGGCCAACTTGATTTGGTGGCATATTGTTAGCCATGGTGTTTTGGGATTTAGTCTCTATTGTAAGCATCTTCATAGATATTTTCTGTAGATAATCAGGCTGAAAAAAGACAGAACACCAGTGTTGAGTCAAACCATCAATAATTTATTGTATATATTTATATATTTGCATAGGTAATAACAAAAGAAATGGAGGATCCCCAATTTTCAAAATGGACGTACCTGGCTTATTGCAGCATTAAAAATCTTCTCTTCAAACCTTTTAGCAATCTTCTGAAGTTCAAGCAATCCATCAGGACCAGAAACAGGAATATGTTTTTCTAATGTGTCCATTCTACACCAAGAAAAACAATAGTTTGACAATTAGATGATGGAAGGATGGAGATGTTAAGAATACCTGTCTCAAATAACCTCGATAATAAAATACAGTGTTAAAATTGAAGCTTACATTCTGGTGACAATTGTTTGGGGTGAATCAGGTGGTAGTTGAGCTCTCCACTCGTTTGGATCCATAGCGGGGTTATTACCTTGATTAGGTCTCCAATTATTGGAATCCATCAGATTCAAATCACCTGAAGTCAGATTTTAGATGGAAACATTTAAAGGGGGCACATATACACATAAAAAATATATTGTTGTTATGGGTTGATAGTAACAAATATTGATACAAGCACAAAAATGCACTACAAGCATAAAGTTTCGCCTTCTTTAATCTTTCCAATTTCCAAAACCTTAAAAGTTAATAAGAACTGCTAAATATTCAAAAGGGATAAGGCACATTTGGAAGAGTTACCATGGAACTGATTTATCATACACGCACTTGACAGTTATTTGGTTAAAATCTTCCCATAAAATCTTTAACTTACCTCAATAAATTTCAAGATTAAACTTTTCAATTAGGCCTATAAAAATAAACTCATTGAATAAGTGCTTAATTAGATTGCTTGTCCAAATGTGTCCAACCTCAACAGTTCCCAAACTAATGTGATGTAAAGATAAGTGGGCAGGTTTGCTGAACTGCATGAAACAGACAGATGACTCTTAGGTCTGTCTATAAAGCTGTAGCGCATCTCCTGTACTAATTACACTAAAAATCATTGTCCAAACAAAAGATTTCTCCTTCAAAGGGATCTGAATTTTTCAAACTTAGCAAGAAAGACACTTTACTTGAAGACTATGAAAGAGAAACATAGACAAAATACAAATAAGTATAAACATGAGATGAAATCTTCTTGTCCAGATTGGAAATGCCAGAGACAGCAAGTCACAGGACCCTATACAACAGGAATACTTGCAAAAACTAACATACCCAAGCACCCGTAGAAGCTTCTTACTTCATGAATGGATAATGGAGGGTCATTGCATACAACATTCATCCCCTTGTTTATACAAAGTTGATTTCAGATTCAAATCTGTAACCAACTGGTCACACAAGGCAACTTTACAGGGATCGTTGTATGCAAACCTTCTTCTCCTTGTATGTACAAAGTGGATCTTAGATCAAATCTGTGACTAACTGGTCAAACAAGGCAACTTTACAGTTGTGTCGGGACATCCTCAAAACAGGAATATTTATAAATCATCTAAACCACACAGAGTAGATGGATGATTTGTGTTAAATGGACAACCAAATGTGTCACACTTTACAACTTACATACAATGCTGAAAACCTAGAGCTTAAAATTGATAAATAGATAACTCCAAAACCAAAAATAGCACAATGGTATCTCATTTCTTATGACAAATATTGAATTTCATCGGAAAAAAAAAAAAAGAAAAAAAATCCTTTCAAAGATCAAATTGACTCAATCAAAAGCAGTGGGAGACTGTTGATTCCTCTTGTTCTACTCTAGAAAAAAAAAAAAAAAAAAAAAAAAAAAAAAAAAAAAAAAAAAAAAAACAGAAAGCATAGGTCATATATAGTCTCCTCTACTCCATTTCATTTCTTCATTTATTCCCTTATCAATTCCTCAAAGCTCAATCTACAGCACTCTACAGATAATTCAGCACGTGCCAGAAATTCTAATTCCATCATCATCATCATCAATTACAAAAACTATCATTCCATTGAAACAATTCAAGTTTCAAACAATTCAACTCTTGCCACAGAGCAAGGGGTTTTCAATCAGCATCAGCATAGACAGAGAGATAAATTATTCTATTAATTCACTAAATAAACAAAAAGAAGAAAGCAATTGAAAGAAGAAAAAGAAAGAACATAAACAAGAGAAGAAGCTTACAGTATCAAAGGCAACTAGGTAGCAGAGGGGCGGAGAGAGGAGTGGTCCTTACTTTAAATATTCCTTATAAAGTTTCTCATCTTTAATAGTAAATATCTCCTACTTTAACTTTCTCTCTACTTAAATAAAAAAAAATAAGAACAATCCAAAAACCAATATAAAAGTAATCTACAAAATTTTTTATAATTATTTGTATTATTTTTAAAAATTTAATATAATTTTTTTAAACAGTATCACTACAAGGATATAGGAAACTAACTAACATAAAATTGTGTCAGTCTTGATCAGAGATTCAAATTATCGGTGAAATAGATGTGAAAGCGTAAAATTAAATATAAAATATAGAGATGATAAGATACATTATGAGTCATCGATCTCCAGTTCTTCATTGAGGAGGTGACTTCAATTATTTTCACATTTTAATTACTAAGAAAAAATTACACTCTCTTAAGGTTCTCATTAGTACTTGAAATTGAATTAGAATTTTACTCCATAAATGGAGTAATAAAAATATATATTAAAAATTATCTTAAATTAGAAGAGTTAAATTCAGGTTGTGGAAAACAAACTTATTATATAGAGTACTTAGAATTTTGGGAAGTTTCATATCTTCTTTATTCAAACTTTAACTCATTTTTCTTAAACTATCATTACTACTACTACTTGTTATAATTGAATTTCAATTTTCATATGGATTTGTTTATAATATGCAGCTTTCACATTGATATTTGATTTGGAATTTGAAAATGAATTTCAATTTGGACTTTTATTGAAATTTCATTTGCAATTGTAGTTTTATTTGAAGTTAAATTTGATTAATAGGTGTTACCATTGAAATTGAATTTTTATTTGAAATTCTTGAAATTGGATTTTTAATTAGAGAGGCTTTGCCTCTTTTGGTCCAATTCTAACCTTCAAACACAACAAAAGCTGTCCTTTCCTATAGAAACAGACATTAAGGATAATTAATCTTAATTAATTAAAATAATTATCAAGTAATTTCTATTTAAGCACAGACATTAATTATAATTAATCTTAATTAATTAAAATTAATTATCAAGTAATTTCTAGTTAAGCAGTTACTGTGAAATGGATCCAAATTACATTCAAAAGCGTGTAAAGGATTTTAAGGTCCCTCCTTTACACGCCATCTTCTTTGACTTTTCCTTAGCAAAGAAGCATGCGTTTCAGAGAAAAAACTATTTCCTTCAGATTGAATTAAATTTGAATTTATTAAATTATAATTTAAAAAAACTGTGACATTAAATCAAGATTTATAAATATTAAAGAAATCTTATTCTAATATTCCATCTGGACACAAGAAAATTTAGAGATGTTTATCTATAAAAGATTAGAAGTTACATGGCACTGAGAATTGTATAAATTTAATTTCTTATTTTGTTGATTGATTTTTATGTATTTTGTGTGAATTTTTATTCTAATATTACTACTAATATTTATTATTATTATTATTATTTATGTGTAATATGTGAGACTTTTAAAAATATGTGACACTAATATAAATATCATTCTCAACAAAATAATTCCATCGTAATATAAGATTTTTTTATACTTTGAGGGAATTAGTTTATGTTGATTATTACTGTTTATTACCAATTCATGAATTAATTTTTCATAATAACAAAAATTAAAAAAATATATAATTAAAATATTTCTTCTAATAAATTAATTTTAAAATACTATTAAAATTTGTATTGAAATTATTAAAAGTTATGTGTATAATTTTAAGAACAATCAAATAAAGTCAATTGATTATTATAATTGGTATGATTTAGTTTGGGATTTATTTCAAATACTATTAAAATTTGTATTGAAATTATTAAAAGTTATGTGTATAATTTTAACAACAATCAAATAAAGTCAATTGATTATTATAATTGGTATGATTTGGTTTGGGATTTATTTCAATTCAAAGTTTACTTTTGTTGGAGATAAGGAATGACGTAGCATGTACTCCTTTTACACATACTTTGATTTTATTTCCTTTTGTATCTAACATTTTATTTCCTTAAACACACTTAACATATTTTTTTATTTTATTTCCTTTTGGGTTTAATTCTATCTACTTAAATCTGCTTTGATTTTATTTATTTTAATTTTTAATATTTTATTTACTTAAAGTAATATATGACAAATAACAAAATAACAATTGTTTGTTATTACAATATGAACACGCTATAAGAAAAAAAAATCATACGCTAGTAAGGGAGAATGAATTGGTATTTTAAATATTATTCCATTTATTATATGTTCATAAACAACTTTTTTACTTAATTAAGAAGTGAAGAATATATCAAATAATATTACACACAGCCAATAAAATATAGAAAACTTTTAATTATTGATTTGTCTGCAGCTTTCACATTGATATTTGATTTGGAATTTGAAAATAATTTTAATTTGGACTTTCAATTGAAATTTGAAAATAATTTCAATTTGGACTTTCAATTGAAATTTGATTTGCAAGTGTAGTTTTATTTGAAATTAACTTTGATTAACAGGTGTTACCATTGAAATTAGATTTTTATTTGAAATTCTTGAAGTTAATTTTTTTATTTCAAATTATAATTTCAACTGTAATTAAAATACTATGTTCTAATACTAATAATGTTGAATTTAGGTTCATCATTGTTGAAAACACAAGAAACAAATATAACATACAACATTTATATTTTTTTTCCTCCATTACTTTTTCTTTCTTCTCTTATATGCTTGTTTCTAGTACAAGTTCTGGTCAAATTGTGAATGAAAAATAACATTGTTCATGTAAAGGAGAAAAACTAATTAAGGAAAGCGTAAAGATGAACTTCATAAATTCATTGGAATGCACACACCATTCTCTATTTGCTTATTATAAATGTAAATATTAATTAAGTTCTTTTAATTTATATTATTTACTAATTTGATACTTTTATTACAATACATTTGTTCCATATTAATTTATATTATTTACTAACTTGATACTATATAAATAGAAATTGTAATTATTTTTTTTTTACCTCATCATGTATATATCGACTAAACCGAAATTATAATAATCTAATATATAAATTATTTTTTAATGCGGTATCAGTTGGATTTCTCTAACATTAATATTATTTTAATATTTAACTTTTTACATGTCGGCCAGATCCACACTACTCTATATTTAATATTTTAATTTTATTATTTTGTTGTATTAACTAAGTCAATGATATATGACAAATATTAAATAATAGATGTTAATCAGAACAACAGTTAGTCGATGCTAGTAGCATTAATTGCGTGAATCCAATACAAATGTCATATGCTTCTATATCTGGAAAGTCTATTCTTGAATCGATGTAAGACAGAATTTTAACATTTGAAAACATTTTTGACTGATACTATTTACCCATATTCTTGTGAGATTATGGTTGATCTTTGTTAATTTTAAATAAAGTTATGGTATATGAATAATTCATCTATATATACTATTATCACCATTAACTTATTTAAATTTTAAATAATTTTTTCATTAGTTTGTTTGCTAGCTAACATAAATGTAATATTTTATTATTAATCTGTCTTATTCATAAAAAAAATTAGTTGTAAAAAGAAAATTCTTTTCAAATATTTGAGATGAAACAACAAAAGTATAACGTATGTCTTATTCAAAGTGTTATAACTTCAATTATTGTTATTAAAGTTTTCTACCTAGTTTTATTAAAAAAAAAAAAAAATCCTTTAATGCTTGAAGTTTCACTTGGATTCTGTTTTGGTTTGACAATCTTGCATTTTTCAACTTTATATCAATATAATTTTCATTTACAATGTGCACTTTCAAACCAAGAAATTGGAGAATAAAGATTTGACAGGTGATAATTTCTTTCTTTTGTTCTTAACTTCAAATTTCTTTATGTTGTTTCTAAAATAGAGAGATTAGAGTGTATAAGAAAGATAGATGTATGTAGCAAATCAGAAAAGAGAGAAAGAATACACCCATTATGGAGTGACAATGACAATTTTTTTTATAACTTCCTAATATTGTATTTTTTTGAAATAAAGGTGAAATATTTATAAAAAAGATGTAAGGTGATTAATGAAATGATTATCGTAATTAATATATTAAGTATAACTATTAAAGATGAGTACACTTCACTCTTCAAAGTATAAAATATCTTTAGAGGAGTTACATCCTAATTTAAATAATTACTAATCATAATTCACCATCTTTAATTTCTTATCAAGTTAATTAAGACTTTTTTTAAATTCATATTAGAGAAATTATAGTGCTCTCTAATGATTTTTATTGGTCTTGTCGAACTATATCAAGTGTTTTCCTTTTTCGCAGACATTTGAGCTCGTCTTTCTTTAACAAAAACTACCCACAAAATCACAGAAAACATCATTGTAGTTGAAACCAACACCAAGCCAATGAAGATCTGGTGGTTGTCTCGCTTGAACGAAGGGCAATCGTCCTTATTGATTTGGTCAAAGGTTTCTATAACAAAAGAACAATCTACTAATCCAGCTAAGAGTGGACCATTTCGATGCAGAGAGTCACTCAAGTTGGTAGCCACCATAACCTTTGAGTACAAGGAAGGACTCAATCTCCCCATTATAATGCACAAACCAGTTGGGGATGTATTACATACAAAACTTTGATATGCCTATTCATTACATAAAAACCATGACATTGTTAATATACCATATTTTAGAAAGCATGGATACTGACACAAACACAACAAAATACGTGCAATTTCCAAAATATAGGACACATAGATACAGATCTATATATTGTATCACTATGAATATATAAATTGTCAATCAAGATTTATGTATTAAAAAATAATCTATGAACAAAGTTAGCCAAATATAACAAAAAATGAATCTAATTCATTTATCTAAAATTTAAAAAGTGAGAAAAAACATATATAATCTAAATATTTTTTATTATATATAGGATTTGTTTCTTAACCCTATAATAAATTTATAGAAAATTATTATATTAGCTCTTTTAAAATTGTTTTGGAACGGTGGTAGCATTGTCAAATGCCTAAAAAAATATCTTTTGAATTTGACACTTCACTGATAAATGTTATATACGTGTCAGTGTGCGATACGTGTCAGACACAAGATACGCCAAAAGAAGTGTACGGGATTCATATACCATATTTTAATCAGAGCTTATATAAGTAAAGGACAATGTTTAGCATATGATTAGAAAGGAGGAGGTTGTTGAGTTTAATCTTCATGTATCACCAAGGTACATATATCAACAAAACTACCATATAAAATAGTTTGTGAAAAATAAGAAAGTAAAACTTCTTTCATGGTGGTTAGACAAAAATTTGTGAAGGTCAAAATGAAGTGATGAACTTATTGTAGGTGCACCCTTTAAGCTTATTTTCAATGCATCACAAGCCCTTTCAGTCATGTTAGGGAAAAATAAAAGAGGGGCAAGGCTGGACCATTGGTTATAGTATGAATCCTTATCAGCCTGCATAGGAGGCAAATCTTTGTTGGCTACATTAACTACAAATTTGTTAACCAAGTTTACCACAAGGTATGAGGTGTTTTTACTTATGTCAAGGTTTTTTGGGCTGTGGCCTCATCTATGCAAGGAAGAAGTTTACTTATACTGATTCACTTTGTGGGTGTTAAACCCATTCATCCATTGCAACACATGTGTCAGCTACCCCACTGGAAGGTCAAATGGAAAATAAATAAAAAAATCAATGACCTTGTACTCAGTGCACTATCTTAACCTAAGTGATTTTCAAATAGTTGCACAAAAATTTTCCAAAACATTAAGCATCTTCGAAAATAGGGTTTCTGTGGCCAATACTTTGACCAAATTCTAAAAATAAAAATGCTTATAAACTAAGATAAAGCATGGTTGTGATAATGTGAAGGAACTTACTTATGAGCAACTAAAGATATGCTGCTCAACAAAAAGGTCATTGTAACCAAGATCCACCCAAAGAAAAGCAAGCTGCATTGGAAAAATTAAAAAAAAAAAATCACAGAAGAAACACAAGGAAAATTGAAAGCACAAAAAAATAGACAATTAATTTAAGAAAAAGAAATAAAAAATGGAACTAAGTCGCCTACATATAAATGATTGCTTTCCAGTAAAAAATAGAGATCACTGCAATGATAATTGAAACAATATATAATGAGTCAAATGTACTTTTTGTTCAAACGAAAAAATCTTGCAGGATTTATATACTTACAAAAGCCAATCGCTGCCAAAATAAGCATCATAGAGCCAACAATGATCAGACTCTCACTTCTGAAATTTACACACATTGGTTTAGTAAGATGAAACCCTAAAATTATAAAATTAGAAAAAAAATGTTAACTAAAAGATGAAACCCTAAAAATTTTAAATTTTGATAAGTTCTAGACACTACAAGAAAACAACAAAATAGTGTGGGCCAAAAACTCACGCAAAGTACCAAAAACCCATGCATATGTGTGGGTATAGCGTGGGCAAAGGGCCCACACTAGAATCCTTGAAACAAAACTATTGTGCATGGACTATGCCCACGCAACCGAATACAGAATTAAATATAATAAATTATGCATGGTCAGACCCACGCAAAAATGATAGAAGTTTGCGGGGGCCAGACCCACACTTATAATAAAAAAAACATATTTTTTAAAAAATTAAAAAAAATCTTATTATTATTATTATCAACATTTATACTATTTTTATTTATATTTTTATTATCCACCATCAGACTATAAGAGTTTTTTTTGTCATGTTACGATTATTATTATACTTATTAATTAAATATACTTGGTGCGTCGGTCTGACCCCCGCTTTTTATTTTCTTAAAAATTTTCTTTTGCGTTTTGCGTGGGTCTAGCCCACACTGCTTGTAATTAATTAATTATAAATAATATTTTGGTGTGTGGGTCTGGCTCACACTTGATTTTATTTTTATTTTTTGAATTTTCTTTTGTGTTTTGCGTGGGTCTTACCCACACTGCTTGCAAATAATACTTTGGTGCGTGGGTCTGGCCCCCGCTTGGTTTTATTTGTTTTTAATTTTCTTTTGAATTTTGCGTGGGTCTAGCCCACGCTGCTTGCAATTAATTAATTGTAAATAATATTTTAGTGCGTGGGTCTAACCCCCGCTTGGTTTTTTTTTTAAATTTTATTTTGCGTTTTGTATGGGTCTAGCCCACTCTGCTTGCAATAATTAATTGCAAATAATATTTTGGAGCGTGGGTCTGACACCCGCTTGGTTTTATTTTTTATTTTTTAATTTTTTATCCACGTTGCGTGGGCTATGACATTTTAGAGTGGGTTTGGCCCACACTTCTTGCGTGGGCCATTAAGCCACACATCTTTTTGGCAGATATTTTGTTGTTTTCTTGTACTGAGAGAATGTATTGCTAGCGTTGTTCCTACAAGTAAATTAGGATTCACTCACATAGCATTCAGGAATTCCATTGAGATTCTTGTAGTTTCTTCAACTTGGCTTATAATAATATCAGTTTGATTGGAGAAATGTTTAGCCACTTGAATGCCTTGCTTGATATCATTTGGAAGAGTAAAACTAGCTACTTGAATGTCCTTGGCCGCTACAAGTTTGGTTATCACAGTTTGAAAGATATCAACTACTATATTTGTTCTTGTGACCAATGTATCTGATACATCATTTGTAGTAGTCTAGAATCTCTCCAGTCCAGTGTAAAGGAAAACCCCTCCAATTTTGCATTGTGGAAGTGAGCACTAATATGGATTCAAACATGTGTTTTCAGAAAATATGTGAAGGGATTAAAGGGACTTACACTATCATGATCAAGAAGAGCACGATAAAGATGAGTGATACTACATAAATCTTTTAAGAGTAACCATTCTTAGGCTTTTTCTTGCAGCAGCCACATCAATGCAAGCAAGCAAGCTATGAGGGTGAAGGAAATTGCCACAATGAAACACCAGAAGGCAGCAATGGCCACTAGAGGAGCACCAGAAAAAGAAAGAGACTACACTCCAACCAATTTGTAGGAAGAGAATTAGAAGATGATAAGGGAAAACTAAATATTGTAGCATGCAAAATTTCTGACATCTGAGAAGTGCAAAATTTATGTTATCAGTGTTCAATTATCAATCTTTAATTAGTGTGTCTCTTAACCTTCTCGACTCTGAATAACGTTTTTAAATTATAATAATCAATTTTTTCAGACTCCTGTTTGGTGGAGTAAAGCATTCAAAAACTTTCTTTAGCTTGGTCGAGGTACTCACCTTCTTATTTACCACCAAAAGATAAGGAAGATTTATCACAAATGGAACTTTAATCTCCTGTTTCTTTTTCTCTTTTTTATTTTCTTCTTTTTCTATATATATATATATATATTTTTTTTTTATCCTCTTTATTTTTTTCTCTCCTCTACCACAATCTCCTCACTCATCTTTTTGTCTATACTTCCTTCCTGATTAACAGTATTTTTCTCTCTATCAATCAACCCAACCTTTCTCCCACTTCTATTGATAATTTCTTTACACTGCTCCTAGGTATTTCATAGAATGACCCCTCCTAACAGTTCTCCATTTCTTTTGGCAATTGACCCAAGTGAACCTCTAAATTCTTAATAAATGATTCTATATTCTTTTGATTCTGAAGGGAGAATTGCACAAATTGTTGAAAGGTATCTTCCAACTTATTGACTCTCTCATTCTTCAAAAATTATTCCAAAAATAATTCATTCTTCAATATGAGAAGCACTAGGCATTTGACAGTAATCATTAGAGTGATTGTCTTCACAAAACTCACCTCGAAATTGGTTGAGCTGGAACTGATGTAGCTTGCATGACTCGTATTTATTGAGATAACTTTGCCATCTATTGATTGAGAATGTTAATTTGTCAAAACAAGAGTTTGTGTTGATCTAAGAGAGCATCTTGAGAATTTAACTGTAACACTCCTCTCTTTTATGCTTGTTTCCTCTCTTATTGATTTCTCATATCAGTAGAAACCATAGACTCAATAATTGTGATTGCTTGCTCTATAATTTTGAATAAAACTGAGCCACCACAAGAACCATCCAAAATCATCTTTGTTTGCAGTTGAAGCTCATTACAAAAAATATGCACTTGCATCTCCACTTCAAAATCATGGTTGGGAAACTTTCTCAACAAAACCTTGAATCTCTTCCAGGCTTCACTTATGGTTTGTTAAAACCTTGCACAAAAGTAGCTATGCAAAAAAGCAGCTTGGATGGTGGGAAGAAACGAGCTAAAAATTTGTCACCACATCCTTCCAACCATTTAGACTTTGGTTAGGTTGTGATTGAAGCCAAACCTTAGCCTTTCCAATAAGAGAAAACGGAAACAATCTCATAAATAATGTCTCCTCATCAGTTCCCATAAATCCAACTAAGCCACACAACTCATAAAACATGTACAAATGACTATGTGGATCTTCATGATCCAAACCAGAAAATTGATGTGAGCTGATCAATTGTAAGAGAACAAGCTTCATCTAAAAAATCTTCTCATTCATGGTGGGCCTCACAATGCTAGTGAAGTCTCTAGGACTCATATACGTGATTAAGTCCCTATAGTTCTCCTTTGATTCTCATCAGCCATTTCTTTTCCAAAAGGAAATTCAAATTCTGAGTATCAACTAGAGTAGGAAAAGATTGTACTGTATATACAAAAATAGACTAAAATCTAGAAAAACAAAATTAGTTAAAATGAATTATATATGCAAAAATAAAGATAAAAATAAAGGAAAAAATAAAAAAAATAAAAAAAATAAAAAATCGTGTCTAAAAGAATTATAAAGGTAAAATTTTTATCTATTGGAACACAAATCCCCAACAATGACACCAAAAACTTGTTAGCTTATTTTTGTTAATGATGACAAGTGCACCAATCACAATGTAACAAGTAATAAAATTATCATTCTCTCTCAAGGGATATGCAACACAAAACAATTTATACGATTATCATAAATTTAGACTCAAGAAATAACTCATAATTTAAATGTTGTATAGAAAGATAAAATTAAAATAAATAAATATTTTTAGGGTTTTTGTATCCAAACTTGGAACAAAGAAAAGGGTAAAAGGTGTAGAATGAAATTACTAGAGTTAGATTTCACCAAACATCACTATCAGGTATAAAAACAATTTTCTTCTTTTATATCAATAATCAATGTCAATCACAAAATTACTCAAACCTAATTCCTCAGCAATGAGCCTAGAGATTATCTATTAACAATCAATTCCTTGATCCATCATATAGATAAATCTTACATTCACACAAGGATCTCAATGACAACAAGTGAATCATGCTCTATTCTTAAACACAAGCTTTCATCTGGTAAATTAATTCAGTCATAGATTCAAAAGATATTTTACAATACTCTTAAGAATTAATGATTAAGTTATGGATCCCTAAACCCTAAACAATCATAAGTATAGAATTAATATATTTATGAATTAAAAGAAAATCATTTATGATAAGACATAAGATAAGCCCAAAATGATTACATGAAAGTTCCATCTGATTACATCTAACCCCAACAATAATGGGTTAGCTCTTATAGTCATGAGAACGCAAAACAACCAATAAGCACAATGGAAGAGGGTGGATTAAACCCAGAAACCCCTAAGATGCCTCCAAGTCTGATGCAGAATCCCCAAGTCGAAGGTGCAAAATAGAAGTTGGAAATGTCTAAATTCCAAGAGAAAAACTCTCCACCTCCCTTTGATGAACCATGATGCACCATCAAGAGATAAGCTATGAAGCGCCACTCTAGAATAAGCAAAGGAGAAACATCTCTTGAGATATGACACACTCAAAATTCTTCCAAATATTTCTATTCATTCCAAATCTGTTAAGTTGAATACAATAAATGTCTTTATATAGACTTAATGGAAGACAAAGAGACAAGCTCATTCCTTCCTTGGGTCCAAACTAAACATAGAAAAATAAAAGGAAACATTACATTTTTTTTTCTATTTTTTAGATCACATCAAAGTCTGACTTTTTGTGATATCTGACAGAAGATACCAAACTCTAATGTGAAAGGTTTCTTAAATAGAATCTGTTTTTTAGCACTCGCATCTGGCCCAATAAAGTGGCATTGGGCACAATTGAATTTTGTTTCAGTTTTAACACTTTTGGCCCAACTTTCAACAAAATGGCACCCGACCCATCTTTCGTGTGCCCGACCCAGCTTTCAACATCAACATTCCAATTTTGTCCTCTTTGCTTTTCAGCGGTTCCAATCTTACTCTTCTTGATCTTAATGCTTCCTAATTATTTATTTGACAAAACTAATGAAATTTAGAGTAATATTTGATAAAAAAAATCAAGTAACAACTCGTTTATAAAAGAACAAATTATTTATAGAAACATGTTTAGCTGGTTTCAAGCTTAGAATTTTTTGATTTTATTATGAAAGGAAGCCTATAAGCATCATAATTTAACTCTATAACTTAACTACTAGAAACATTCACTTAATGTATATATTCTTTAGTGTCTACATAAAGCCAACTTTCAAGAAAAAGAAGAGAGAGATCACTCGTTCACAAAGGAGAAACTCTACCAAATCTTTGGATCCAAAAAAGCTTAAAAGAGAACACAATAAGTGTTGATGTAGTTAACTAGGAGATAATGCTTAACCTTGTATTCATAATCCCTCCCTAAAGAGCAAGACTTGTGATATGATTATACCCTCATGCAAACTTCATATCTTAGCCAGGAGTAGATGTTGAAAAATAATACTCATTCGAATTAAGAGTAATTTGGAAATTAATACTCAGTTGAGTAAGGAGGGACATATGAAAGAATACTCAACGTGCTTATTTAGGAGTTTCTGGGAGCTGAAAGAATACTTGATAAGCCAGAAGTGGCTTGTGAAAAGAATACTCGAGGGGTCAACCAAGAGTAGTCACTATAAGCCTAAACAATAGTCAAGGGGTTAACCAAGAGTTGTTATGAGCCCAAAGAATACTTGAAATATACCTCACAACATTAGTATGGTTAATGAAACTCTATTTGTTATTTGAGAACTAGATATACTAATATAATTTATTATTTCTATTTGCTCTCTTTTCTATATATATTATATTACGTGTTATTATTTTCTATACTATTTGAGAAAAGAGAGCTCCATTTACAAATACATATATTTAAAATGTATTAGTCTAGAAAATCAATTAAATCGTAAAATTGAGTTTATGGTACTCTATTAGACATAAAAACCTTTGTCTGATCAATTTAAAAAAAACCTATAATATGAATTATCATTATCAAACAATATTTATGAAAAGACTTAAAATTAATTAAAACATAATTCAACTTATATATATATATATATATATATATATATATATATATATATATTTTTTTTTATATATATATATATATATATATATATATATATATATATATATTTTACTTTTCATATAATTTAATTTTTTTATATATAAATAATATATAAAATAATAATATTTAAATAAATAATTTTGATTCAATTTAATTTGAGCTAACTGTAAGGTGCAAGTGACACTAAAACCAAATCGAATCTTTTGGTTTCAAGAAGAAATCCTCTATCAATCCAAACCTTTTTGTTTTAATTAGTTATTTTTTTTATAGTTAGTATTTGGAATGAGGTCGGTTTTGAATACTCAAATATATATATATATATATATATATATATATATATATATATATATATATATATATATATATGATTTTTGATTGATAAATTTGTTTCAATAAAATAATTATATGAAAAAAATACTTATATGATTTTAATTTTTTATTTGATGTTCGTCTAAAACAATGAACCTCTACAATAAAACTAAAAAATTACAAATTGGAAGGCTCTATGGTATATTTTATGAATTGTTTGCTTTTGATAAAAGAAATAAAAATGATAAAAGTAGGTTGAGAAGAGATAAATCAGTAACAAACAAAATTAAACATTTAATTCTTTAATAAAGAAGAAATATATGAGATATAAGAAAAGATTTCAAAAGGTTTTAATTTAATTAGTTTGAAAAAAAAATAAAAATAAGAAAGTAACTTCTACTTTTTTTAAAATCAATGTCCTCCAGTAATTCATTATCCCTCTCAGCACCGAAAACAACCTCTTAAGAAAAATCTATATTTATGTTATGTCCTTTCCGTCATTTAAATGAATGGACGGTATGCAAACAATGAAAGATGATATTTTCATTTTCAAATGTACTATTTCCATTTTGACAGTTTTCCCCTTACACAAATTAATCCTTTGTCTTTTTCTTTTTTGGCAGAGAATGGTGAAAAATATACCATAATTGATGAAAAACAGTGGTAACAAAGCTGAAACAATGCTTAGTAATTATGGAATTGTAAAACTAACACGGCTCATGGTTTTTATTTTTCTACATAATCCTAGGCCTTAGTATCTAGGCTGTAGTAGAAACAAACTAAGGACATCAAAAGTAAGCCTTTAGTTGAAAATACACGTATGGATCTGATTTTTTTCATAAAGATTTTATAATATTAATCAATTAAAAATATTTTTAAAATATTAAAAAATGGTAACCATCTTGTCATACATAATATTTTATCATTATTATTAAGGAAATGAATAAACTAATGAAGAATTAATTAATTTATTTAATAATTTTTAGGATAAATTTTGAATCTATAATATTGATAAAAAAATTATTCTTTTTGATATATACAAATTCGTTTTTTAGTAATCTTTTTTTAAACTAAAATAACTTCCTATAAAAAAATAATTTTACTTTTTAATAATAAAAATAGTTTATTTATTTTTTATTTTAAAACAACTAAATAATTTCTTCTTTAAAAATAAAGAATTATATAATTGTTTAATATTATTTTTATAAAAGTATATATATTAACTTATATTACTTTTTAATTAATTATTTATGAAAATAATAAAATTATATATATTTCTTAATGTAATAAATGTATTTGTTTTCACTAATATGTAATAAAACAAAATAATAATTTATAATTAAATAAAAATATAAATTACTTGATACTCTTCTAGATAAATATTCTCACCAACATTTTGAATTTCTTAACATTTTGAATGCTAAATAAAAAAGTAGAATGGAAACATAACAATCATCGTCACTTTCTTGTTTGACTAAATAGAAAAATACGAAAAGAAAGAGAAGTTGAAGTTGATAACTAGGAGAGTAGTGTAGAACAACGAAGTTTTTGACTCTTGAGTTTTGTGAAGACTCCTCCTGGTTTTGCTTCCTCAGGTTTTATCATCTTTCTCTATTCTCATTGCCCTTACCAAAAAAGCAAAACAGATAAATGGAAGCAGCATGGGCCACAATTCTGACTCTCATACTGATAATTGTTCTGATATGGGCATGGAAGATTCTGAACTGGTTATGGTTCAAACCAAAGAGACTTGAAAAACTGCTAAGAGAGCAAGGCTTTCAAGCCAATCCATACAAGCTTTTGGTTGGAGACAGCAAGGAGCTTCTCAAGATGAGAAAGGAAGCCTTATCCAAACCCATGAATCTCTCTGATGACATAGTGCCACGAGTGTCTTCCTATATCCATCATAGTGTCAAGACACATGGTATGTTTGTTATGATTTTCATCTATTTGCTTTCTTCAAACACTTTTTTATTTTGATAATTCATGCTCATGCACCCTTTTTTCTTTTTGAATGTTCTACATATACTGATTGTTTTATTGTCCCTAATGCAGTGTGTTGTGTTTGTTTGGTTTATGTTATATGATCGTTGAGGAGTTGCATATGTGTGATGATTAGTTCACTTCATTGAAGTGACACCTTTAATTTTTGTTACAGTAGAAATGGGGCTTTTTAAAAAGTTTATATAATGAAAGAGATTTTAAGAAAAATGTGAAAGAAAGTTACACTGATTTGGACTCAGCATACACTAGAACTATCCTTTACAACTTCCAAGTAATCTGAGAAAGTAAAAAATGAAGTCATTTTTTTAACAATATTGTCCAGCAACTTGAGAAAATTTGCACAAAACAGGGGTAAGTTCAGAAAAACAAGGTGAAATCTCTATTTGATGGTGGCTATGGCTAATGTCTTTCCTTGTGCCACTAATTGAATTCTCAATGAAAATTTCAATATGTGAATGACCAAATTACAGAGGCAGTGAAAAACATGCCTAAAACAAATCAAGGGAAGAGAAGAATCCATCACAAATTTGAAGAAGAATTATATTGTTTTCATTATGTCCTAACCCAAAATAAGAGAACACACAGACAGTCCTGATTCATACTCAAAAAGGGACAAAACTTTTCAAAATTCGGTTGAGAATTCTGTTTACAAGTTATGTACATAGATATTATGCTATGAGATAATATTTTCCATAAAATTTAACAAAATGTAGGGGTAAATATATGCTATTAAGCTTATTTTCCATCTTAATCCACTGAAGGAGTGCATTCATTGTGTACCAAAAGGTTCCCATGGTTCCCAATTCATCTCAAATTAGAACAGTCCACATACAAAGTTGCATGTCCCCTTTATTTCCTGATTTTTTTTCCTTTTATTTTTTATCAATAATGTAACTGTTTGAACCTTATAAATTGCCGATGGTATGCAGGTAAGAATTCTTTTACGTGGTTGGGACCAACGCCAAGGGTGACCATCTTAGATCCGGAGCAAATCAAAGATGTATTTAACAAGATCTATGACTTCCCAAAGCCTAATGCAAATCCACTTGTCAGGTTACTAGCAAGCGGCCTTGCAAGCCATGAAGGAGAAAAGTGGAGCAAGCACAGAAGGTTAATAAACCCTGCTTTCAATTTAGAAAAATTAAAGGTCAGTTGCTTGCATTTGCTTGATATAGATTTGTGTTCTGTTTTAAAACATATCAGAAAAAAGCTAGGGAATTTGGTTTTGTACGTGTATGTGTTTGTTTTCTTCTTCTTTAACAAGGAAAAATTTGCTCTCCCATGCAATGGAGCATATATTTGGCAAGCAACATATTTTCTATCCAAAAACAAAATATTGATACAAAAGGGTACCTGAATTCATATGCACAATGCATAGAAAGAAAAAGAAAAGTCCTTTTCTTTGACGGCTAACCACAAGCAATATCTAAATTTTATTAACTTGAGCACATCAACAGCCCTTGTGTTATCGTTTTTGAAGATGATATTGTTTCTATGCTGTCAAATATTTGCTTTATGTATTGCAAGTGTCTTTATATTTCTGTTTTAGTTTTCATGGTTGATAAATTCATAACCACTTTTACTTAGGGAACAAGTAAATTAGTTACTACTTTTACTTGAAGAGCAACTCTCTTAGTTATTGATAACTATTTCTCTTAACTTTTTTGTCTGATTTTACTCTTTAAATAATTATAAATGTAATGTTGTTAGTTAATAAAATATAACATTCCTTGCTGTCAGCTCAAAATATTCTAATGTATTATGTTTCCCCTTCTTCCCTGCTTTATTTTTTCTGTCCTAATTTCAACATAAGAAAATATGTAATTCAGAAAAGCGTGCAAGAAAATGAGGTGACAGGTAGATTCTGCCCGCTATTTTTATGCAACCATACTGCATGCAAGCAGCATATACTTTTCTGAACAACATAAATTTGGTTTATAAGCAACATGCATATTGTAGTCTGAATGTTTTTATGGTTAGTTTGACTGAAGTGATTCTAACTCGGAGGGATTTCCTTATTACACCACAGGCTATGTTACCATTATTGTTCGAAAGTTGCAATGATCTGGTTAGCAAATGGGAAGGAATGCTGTCTTCAGATGGATCATGTGAAATAGATGCATGGCCTTTCCTTAAGGATTTGGCTAGTGATGTTATATCTCGATCAGCATTTGGAAGTAGCTTTGAAGAAGGAAAAAGAATATTTCAACTTCAAAGAGAGCAAGCTAACCTTGCATTGCAAGCTATGTTAAAAATTCAAATCCCTGGATGGAGGTAACTTACTGGTTTGATTTGATGACTAAAGCAAGTTTTGTTCCTCAAAATTACCCTTACTATACAGGGCATGCAGGAAACAATGATTAGCAAATAATAAATAAATAGGAATAAGAGAAATTTGATTTATAGGACAACAAATTTACTGAATATTTAGAGGGCAATATTTGATTTCTCTTAAATGCAACTTCAATAAGGAGGAAAAAGTTCATTCAATGTTAAACTGAAACTAATAGCAAGTAATTTCTACCAAATGTGTGGCAAAGATATGTTCTACCTCAATTTATAGCTTGCAATATCAAAATTCTATCTGTTAGAGAAATCTGCCTCTAGAACTGCAGTTGAGTTAGGGAAAACCATCCTCTTCATGTACAAAATTAATGGGATGGAACAATGTATATTTGTAGGTTTTTACCCACTAAAAACAATAGGAGAATGAAGGAAATTGACAGAGATATAAAAGCTTCGCTGAAGGATATGATTTACAAGAGGGAGAAAGCACTAAAGGCGGGTGAAGCCACTAATGATGACCTATTAAGCATACTTTTGGAGTCCAATCACAAGGAAATTCAAGAACATGCAAACAGAGACAATAAGAATGTTGGAATGAGTCTTGAAGATGTAATCGAGGAATGCAAGTTATTCTACTTTGCAGGGCAGGAAACCACTTCAGTTTTGATGGTTTGGACAATGGTGTTATTGAGTAGGTACCCTAGTTGGCAAGAACGTGCAAGGGAGGAAGTCTTGCAAGTCTTTGGCAATCAAAAGCCAAGTTTTGATGGTTTAAATCGCCTAAAGATTGTAAGTACTGTATTTTATATCTTATACTATATTGTATGTCCTCTATGCTCACTACAAATCTTTTTTGCATCAGGTGAGTATGATTTTGAATGAGGTTCTTAGATTATACCCACCAGCACTTGGGCTGGCTCGACTTGTTAAAAGAGATTTGAAACTTGGAAACAAAACATTACCTGCTGGAGTGCAGATTTTCCTCCCTACAGTTTTGGTTCACCATGATTGTGAATTATGGGGTGAAGATGCTAAGCAGTTCAATCCTGAGAGATTTTCTGAAGGAGTTCTAAAAGCAACAAATGGTAGAGTATCATTTTTCCCTTTTGGATGGGGTCCAAGAATATGCATTGGACAAAACTTCTCCTTTTTGGAAGTAAAGATGGCTTTGTCAATGATTTTACAGCATTTCTCATTTGAACTCTCTCCAGCATACACTCATGCTCCAACTATGTCAATCACTCTTCAACCGCAGTATGGTGCTCATATCATTCTCCATAAAGTGAAAATGTGATAATAATAAAAGCTTATAATGTAATAACAAAATCACTTCTTAGATACTGTTAGTATGTTTGATTATTACTTTCATTTACATGTCTACACTACTACAATGAAGCTTTTAATGTAATAGCAAAATCACTTCTTAGATATTGTCGTATGTTTGATTATTACTTTCATTTACATGTCTACACTACTATAGTAAAGCTTTTAATGTAATAACAAAATCACTTTAGAAGAGGGGTTGAGAATCCTCTTTTGTATAAGTCCTCTCTAATGAGAACATATTGGGCGACTTTTTTAACTAGTGCTTTGTCTGGCACATGCTGTCCTTTGCCAAGGCTCCTTATTGCTTCCAAAATGGGCATTCTCCAGTCGGCTTGTACTGGTTCCACATTCACATCGGCCTCAATTGACTCTGTATTCATGCATTCAACGATGGACACTGACAGTTGACTCAAAGTGATCTGGATGACTGTGTCATACCTACCTTTTCCTTTTCCTAGTGCAACCTTTGAAAGAACTTCGGCCCTAGAGTTACTGTTTCTAAGAATATGGTCTATCTTGACGGATTCAAAATGTGTTAACATCGTCAAGACCTTTTGATAATAAGCGGTAAGTAAAGGGTCTTTCACTTGAAAGCTACCATTGACTTGGCCTACCGTTAGCTGATAATCACTCAAGCAAACTAAGCGTTGTACCCCCATATCTTCGGCCAAGGACAGGCCGGCGATAAGAGCCTCGTACTCCGCTTGATTACTTGAGGCCTTGAAGGCAAAGCGTAAAGACTGCTCAAGTCGTACCCCACTTGTATTTTCTAGTACCACTCCAGCTCAATATCCCTTTTCATTTAAAACACCGTCTACATACAATGTCCACCACCCTAGCTCCTTGCCCGGTGTGTTTTTGGTCGGTCCTTGCAATTCTGATATGAAATCATCTAAGCATTGGGCCTTGATCGGTCTTCTTGGCTCAAAGGTTAGATCAAACTCCGATAGTTCAACCGACCAAGATATCATGCGCCCTGCCAGGTCAGGTCTCAGAAAAAACCTTGCCCACGAGGTAGTCCATCTTCATAGTTATAGGGTGCCCTTAAAAGTAAGGTCTGAGTCGTCTGGCTGTGTACACCAGTGCCAAAGCTGCTTTCTCAATAATCTGATACCTTGTTTCTATGTCGTGAAGTGTTCGACCAATGAAGTAAACAGGTTTATACTGCATCTTGTTTTGTGCTTCTCAAATATTGGTGTAGAGGACACAACCGTCTTTATCTCGTTAAATGCTTCCTTGCACCTGTTGTCCCATTTGAACCTGTTGACCTTCCTGAGTACTTCTAGGATAGGACGAATCTTCTTGGTCATCCTTGGTAGAAATCTGGACAAGGATGTCAACCTACCTAGCAACCTCTGTACTTCCTTCAGGTTGGTTGGACTCCTCATAGATGATATGGCTACGCACTTGTCGGGATTAGCTTCGATTCCCCTATGTGTAAGCATGAACCACAAGAACTTCTCCCCTTCGACTCCAAAAACACATTTAGCCCGATTTAGCCTTATTTTGTAAAGGCGTAATTGTCCGAATATTTCAGTCAAGTATTGCAGATGTTGATCAAACGTCTCGGATTTGACTACCATGTCATCCACATATACCTCCACATTCCTCCCAATTTGATTCACATATACCTCCACGTTCCTCCCAATTTGATTTTCAAAGATTTTGTGCATCAGCCTTTGATAAGTAGCACCTGCATTTTTTAAACCAAAAGACATTACCTAATAATAGTAGTTAAAGGATTTCGTGATGAACGTCGTCTTCTCAACATCTCGGTCATGCATTGGTATGTGATTGTATCTTGAGAATGCATCTAAGAAGCTAAGTATTTGGTGCCCGGCTGCTCCATCCTCAAGCCGGTCAATGCTGGGAAGGGGGTATGTATCCTTAGGGCAAGCTTTGTTTAAGTCTGTATAATCGGTACACATCCTCCATTTCCCATTACTCTTCTTCACTAAGACTATATTGGCTAACCATGTAGTGTACTGGATTTCTCTTATGAAGCCTACATTAAGCAATTTCTGTACTTCTTCCATGGCTGCTTGTCTCTTTTCCTCCCCTAACCTCCTCTTCTTCTGGGCAACAGGCTTCGCCTCTCTGCACACCGAAAGCCTGCGAGACGTGACTCGAAAATCGATACCCGGAATGTCTTCAGCCGTCCAAGCAAACAGGTCCTTGTTGTCTGCCAACTTCTTCTTAAGCTTCTCATTGTCCTCCTCGGTTAAACCTCCACCTAGTTATGTATTCTGACCTTCTGTACCCAGCTGTCACTCCTTCACACTATCTTTGGGTTCCATCTTAACCTCATCATTAACTCTTGAATCGAGATCCGTCATCGCAACCATCCTCTGGTTCACATCCCTCTTAGCTGACGTCACTGTCAGCGTCAACTTCGAGCTAGTCACATAGTATTCTCGCGTTGTTCTCTAATCAGCGTGGACAGTTTTCACTCCTCCCCATTTGGCCATAAACTTCATGGCGAGGTGTGGTGTGGAGACGATAGCTCCTAACTAGTTTAAAGACGACCACCCCAAAATTGCATTATATGACCTATTAACATCGACTATCAGGTATCTGACCAGAATGGTCCTATGATCTCGGGCTTCTCTCCCTGGACCGTTCACGTCTCATCCGACTATCCCTTCTCGCTCTTGGGCTCCTCTCCCTTGGACTCTTGGGACTACACTCGGTGGTTTTTGCCCTCTGACCTCTTTCTCTTCGACGACCATAGGGTCTTCGTTCGGTCCTTACGACATAGCGCTGCAAGTGCCCTACCGCTATAAGTTCCTCTATCTTGTCTTCCAAGGCCAAGCATTCCCCGTGGTTGCGATGATATCGACAATGCTTACTTTGGTCTGGGCGCGGGGGTGAAGGGAACTTGCATAGTGCCAAGATGAGTTCGGCACTAAGGGCTTCTTCCAGAATGCGTGCTCGGCCAGTGTTGAGGGGTGTGTACTTTGTGAACCTCGGGGTTCAGGGTCCTTCCCTGGACCTCTACGGATTGTGGTCTCGGTCGTTCATCTTTCCCTGGTTCTCTTCGGCTCTAGTTTGACTTCTAAATTCTCTGAGTTCTTTCACTTGCATAAACTTGGCGTCCCTTTGGTGGAGTTCGTCCATATCAGCTACCGGTTGCATGCACAGGCTGTCCGAAAATGGCTCGGCCGGAGAGTGGTAACCGTGTGAAGCATGGCCACTTTTGTGTTGAGTCCACCAATGTTCAAGGCGACCTTGCCGAACCTATTCATAAATGTTTGCAGGGATTCTCCCTTTTCCTGCCGGATGTTCACCAGCACAATAAATGTCATGCGGTGAGGCTTGTTGGTCGCAAACTGAGCCCCGAATTTGGTTACTAGGGTCTCAAAGGAATCAATCGATTGTGGGGTAGTCGAGTGAACTAGCTAAGAGCTGCTTCTTTTATGGAAGTAAGGGAAACCTTACAGTATATGATGTCGTCCGTCGTGTAAAGGCTCAACTGGGTGACATACGCATTAATATGCTCATATGGATCTGTCGACCTATCGTATCGGTCTAACGCTGGGCTTTTCCAGTTAGGAGGCAGTTCGGTCGCCATTATGTCATCTGTGAAAGGATACTTCCTAGATGAGTTGACTATCGTGCTATGTGACAGATCACCTCCTCCTCGACCTTTATGTGGGGAACTTTCCTCCTTGGTTCGTTCTTCTCGTCAAGTTTGTTCTCGTTCCTCTCTGTTGACTCTCTACCTGAGCCTTTCATTCTCTTCTCGGAGCATCTCCAAGGCCCGGGCCTGGCGTGCCAAATCCTTTTCATGTTGTTTCCTCATCATGTCCAATTCCCTCTTCATTTCGGCTAAGGCAGTTGCTGAGTGTCCTTCTTGATGGTTCTGCTGCCTTCCATGGTTCCTAGTCGTCACCATTGCTTTGTCATGCTAATCTCGGCCTCATGGTGGGCGCCAAAATGTTCTTGAAAGAGACCAATTAGCTCCAACAATATCAATGTCCTCGATCGTATTTTGTGAATCCTATTATCCGTTCTCTTCTCAGTCGTCCTGATCAGTCAGAATGCTCCTAAGTTAGTCTGAGATGCTTCGTGTACTCACAATCCCAGGAGGGAGTCCTGCATGCACTCCGATGCTCAAGTTAGAAAAAGGTCCGAGTAATGCAGGATTTAGTAGGATAAAGTAACAATACCTTGTTTCTTGAGATTACCTTCTCTTTTATAATGTTTAAATGGGCCTTCAGGTGATTGGGCAGTAGGCCCAACTTACCCATTCAAATATGTCTGTTAACAATTGTCACGTGGCTGCCTTATTAATGCCATGTGTTTGAGGATCACAATAGAATAATCTAATAAACCTACTAAGGTTATAATGAATGGTTCTCGGTCGGGCGACGCACAACCGGTATACACTTGGTCAGCTAACTCATCTACAATATGCAATTGTGTATTATTGGTTGGAGTGATCGGCTTACCCTGTAGTACAATTGGTTTTAGAGTTTTTTTTGAACCTTTTTATTAACGTTAGCTGACAAAATTCTTTGATAATGAAAAAAAAACTAGGTAATGTTGGTTGAAAGTTTTCCTTAAAAACAAATTATTAACAAAGAATAAATAAAATTGGTGTTGACGATAAACGAAACATCAATGGAGAAGTCAACAAGAAAGTAAAGGTTGCTCTTTTAAAGAAACATCGTTGTCGTTGTCCATTGTTGATATAAGCTAAAGGTTGGTTTTTTATGTCATTTATATTGGAAAAGAAAGTAAAGATTGCTCTTTTAAGTGATTTTTGATGGAAAAGAATGTTTTTTTTTGGTCGTTTAACAGATTTATTTTTGGTTGTTTATGGAATACAAATGCTTTTTTTTATCATTTGATTTCCGTTTGGAGTTTGTGGTGGTTGAAGTAAAGTTTGGGTTTTTATTTGATTTTTGATGGAAAAAAAAGGTCTTTTTGGTTGTTTAACAATTCTGTTCTTGGTTGTTGATGGAATAGAAAAAGTTTTTTTGTTTGTCGTTTGATTTTCGTTGGTGGTTGAAGTAAAGTTTGATCTTTTATATGATTTACAATGTTCTTCTTGGTTGTTGGTGAAAAAAAATGATTTTTGTAAGGGATTTAACTTGGTAATGTTTGAATCTGTTTGTTTGTTGTGTGCATGGTGTTGTGTGCTCACTAAGGCGTACCCTGGGGTAACCATAAGAGCTTTGTTAAACAATAAGTGGTTCTGAGCTTACAAAACATCAGTGGTTACCCATGTCCTATTAAGGGGACACCTTAGTACAAGTTTTGGCAACTGATGAATACATGTGTGTTGAGTTCCCAAAACCTGCACTAAGGTGTCACCTCGTTAAATAAGGGATAACCACAGGTGTTTTTTCAAACAATAAGTGGTTTTGAGCTTACAAAACATCAGTGGTTACCCATGTACTAACAAGAGGACACCTTAGTACAAGTTTTGGCGACTGATGAACACATGTGAGTCGCCAAAACTTGTACTAAGGTGTCCCCTCGTTAAAGAAGGGGTAACTGTTGATTAATTCAGAGTTAGAACCATTATTAATGCACACAGGTTAATTTGTGGAAATGGTCATTTGACTAAACTTGGATGTTTTGCTTTAGTGTTTGAACATTGATGGCTGGAAAGGGAAAAGATGCTTTTAATGGTCGTTTTACAGTGTTGTTGTTGGTTGTTGGTGGAAAAATATGTGTATACTCTACGGTTTGTAATAATTTAGTTATACTTTTATGGTTATCTATATTTTTGGTTGAGTTGGTCACATTTTAATTTGGTTGATCATGGTTTATTTGCAGTCTGATCTTCACAGTTTTCAGAAGCAACTTATGTATCAATGGGTTGTCAATGAGGATAATTGCAATCGCCAAACTGTGTTATCTGCTGTCTATTTGATCAGTTTAAGTTTAAAACTTACTATTATTCCTTATCACAGTAGTACATGATTGTTGTAATTGCTTGTACAGAACTGTATTATTTTAACATTTGTTGTTAATATATAGTATTGTAAATATTGTTACAATTATTGTTGTTAATATGAAGAACTGTAAATATTGTTGCAATTATTGTTGTTAATATGAAGTACTGTAAATATTGTAATATGAAATACTATAATATAATTATTTTGAGTGCAATCGCCAAAACTACGACTGAGGTATCCTCTCGTTAAGCAATGGGTAACCATTGTGGCGATGTAATGTGAAAAACCAGTATTAAGGCATAGAGGTCATTAAAATGAACATGATGTAGTCAATAAAAGCATGATTAATCCTCATGACAACTCAATTTGAAAGAAATGGTCTTTATGAGAGGTTTGATATCAATCGCCAAAACTACAATTGAGGTGTCCCCTCGTTAAGCCATGGGTAACCATTGGGTTGATGAAGCCAAAAAACCAGTATTAAGGCAGAGAGGTCATTAAAATGAACATGGTGTGGTCAATGAAAGTGTGGTTAATCCTCATGACAACTTCCTTTGAAAGAAATGGTCCTTATGAAGAGGTCTGATATCGATCGCCAAAACTACAATTGAGGTGTCCTTTCGTTAAGCCATGGGTAACCATTGGGTTTATGTAAGCCAAAAAAACCACTTTTAAGGCACAGAGGTCATTAAAATGAACATCATGTGGTCAATGAAAGCATGATTAATCCTCATGACAACTTCCTTTAAAAGAAATGGTCCTTACAAAAGATGTTTGATATCAGTCGCCAAAACTACAACTGAGGTGTCCCCTCATTAAGCTATGAGTAACCATTAGGTTGATGCCTTCATGTGTTTCCAAACCCAATCATTCCTTAACCCAATACTTATTGTCATTTTTCCCCCAACACACAGTACATCCGTCTTTCTCAAAACCTTAAACCCTTAACAAAAATCATACAAATAAAGGTCTTTCTCAAAACCCTAAATCGTGAAACTAAATAAAGATCTTCCCTTTTCATTAAAAACTCCATACAAGAGCAACCTTTATTCCACAAACCTAAACCCCATATGGAAATCATACAAGCCGAACATTTAAACAATGAAAAGCAGTTTCTTTTTCCATGAAAACCTCATAAAAGATTCACCTTTAACAACTTTTGATGGAAAACGGAAAAAAAGCACCCACGGAGAAGACGAGAGCAGACAAAAAGAAAGTAGGAGACAGAAGCAGGGAGACGAAAAGGAGAATAAAAACGGGAGTGGAGACGGGTGTAGAGGCAGAGAGAGCGAGAGAGTGAGAGGAGTGCAGAAAATGAAAGAGAACGAAATGAATGAGCCCCAAACTTGCATTTTCAGGTTTCAGAGGCAAAAACTGAATTTGCCCTTACACACACGCTATCAAAAATGACCCTGTCACGTAAGATGTTTTGACAAAAATATCCCGGTGTCAAATGGGGGTTAAAACCCAACGGTGTCAAAATAACATTACTCATTTTTTTTATCTCTCACTTTTAGGGGGGTCACGTCATCTAACCTAGCAAACATTCACACACATGTGACCCCTTTTCAATCTCTTCCATGATATATATAAATGAAGCCACAGATTTAGAGGGGGGCCCACGTCATTAAGAGCACACACTCACATTCACTCATTTGGAGATCTTCCATCACATGCATAAACAAGTATACACCACTGATTCACGGTGGAGCAGACGATTGGCCTCACATTGGGCATTTGGAAAACTCTCACACAAGACATTGGGCACATCTCTTACGATTCACAAAGAGCAAAGACCAAGAACCTTCATAATAAGGCTCCCTGATTGGCGCAACAGAAGAGGCCTTTACACACTCTTGAAGAACTCCAATAACACAGTGAATTGGTCAAGAGTGATTCTTCAAGAAAAAGCCCCAATCTCTTTTGATCAAGAAATCCCCAATTGCCCAAAGTAATTTTCATAGTGATCTCACAAAATGATTTTCAATTTTTGTATTTCTCTCTTTGGCGCATGTTAAAAACCTTTCTATATTTATAAGAGAAAAACCCAAGACTATTTTTGAAAGTGACAGCTAATTCAGTTCTGTCCAGGGCACGAATAAATCGATTTCGCTTAGCCTGGAATCGATTTATTTTTGTCTAGTGAAATGTTCTTCAAAACCAATTTGCATCAAAATTTAGCTTATGCATTTTGATCAATTTTTAATCACTTTTAGATTATTGTGCTAGTAGACTTCTCCTCAACTATGCATAGGTTTTTTGCCAATCAACACTCGCACTCACTCACACTAGACCAAAGCCTAAGACTCATCCAATTGCTTGCTTGCTTGCTTTGGCTTGCTTTGCTTCATCAAATTCATAGTCTTGTGAGAGTACTAACAGTTACCCATAAAAAATGAGATCATCGACATACAGAGCAACAAGTATCACGTCATCTCCACTCTTCTTTATGCAAAGGGCATGCTCATAAGGACATTACTTGAACCTGTTCTCCTTGAAATATGTATCGATAAGAGTATTCCATGCTCGTGGTGCTTCCTTCAACTTGTAAAGCGCCTTTTTCAATTTTAGCACTTTCGTCTCTTCTCTGATTTTCACGTACTCAGGTGGTTGTTCGATGTAGATTTCTTCTTCAAGCACACCATTCAAGAATGCCGACTTGACATCCATTTGAAATATTGGTCATATGAGTTGAGCCTCTTGGGAAATGAGTAATCGGATTGTCTCCATTCTTACGACTAGAGCAAACACCTTGTTATAGTCAATTCTCGCCTTTTGTTTGTATCCCTTCGCAACAATTCGCGCCTTGTACCGCTCTATCTCACCTTGACCATTCATCTTTTTCTTGAATACCCACTTCACACCAATGAGCTGACTTCCCTTTGGCAATTCTGTTAGCTCCCATGTGTTGTTGCGATCAATTGATGTAATCTCCTCATCCATGGCAATTTGCCACTTCTTGTCTTGCACCATTTCTTCAAAACTGATATTTTTAGCATCTGTCACAAGACATACAATGTATACCTCATACAAATCTTGCAAACTTCGCATTTTTGGTTGTTGTGATTCATCTTCATCATCGACAGTTTCAGAGTTTGTTGGTATACTAGTTGGTGCAACGATTGATGATTCTCCAACCTCTGTCAAATTGTTCCAATCTTACTTGCTTGCTTCATCTAATCGCACATCACGACTCACCATCACCTCCTTGCTTATCGGGTCAAGTATCTTATACCCTCTTGAATTCTCATCACACTCAATAAAAATATATCTTTTGCTTTTGCCTTCAAGCTTCGTTTTTTTTTTATCCGGTACATGTGCATAAGCCACACTACCTAACACTTTGAGATGAGAAACTGTCAGCTTTTGTCTGTTCCATGCCTCTTGTGGTATTTGATCATCTAACTTGACATGTGGACATCGATTTTGCACATAGACGACACATTGCAGAGCTTCTGCCCAAAATTCTTTTGGCATCTTTTTGCTCTTGAGCATTCATCGAACCATGTCAAAAATTGTCTGGTTCTTCCTTTCGGCCACACCATTTTGTTGAGGAGAGTACAGTGCAGTTAGAAATCGCCTTATGCCTTGATCCTCGCAATACTTCATGAAAGTCGTCAAAGTATACTTGTCACCTTTATCGGATCGTACAAATTTGATGTGTCTACCAGTCGCTTTCTCCACTATCACCTTGAACTTTTTGAACATCTTGTTAACACCCAATTTTGTTCGGGTGGATAAATTTTATTTAATAAAAAAAGAAAGTTCTTAATCATGTTTAAAAAAAAAAAGAATGTTTCCGAGTTTTATAAATTTATTTGTAGTTTGAATTTAGGATTTTGTTTTTTTTATTATTAATTAAAATGTTTATTTTACTCTTTTCTTAATTTTGTGCTTGAACAAGATATAAACAAAATTGGTTTAATTTCTCACTTTAGAAACAACAAAAAAGTGCAAAAATATATCTCTTCTTTTTGTAATTACTTTTATTAGATTTTTATAATTCTTTACATTTTCCTAAAAATGTAGTAAATAACAAAAACAAAAAAAATCAAAATAAAAAAAAACATTACTCCAAATCTTTAGGATCCACTCCTGCAATGCTTCCAATGCTGCCCTCTGCAGTTCCTGCAACACTTCACCCTACATCTTTACCTCTTCTTAATAAAGCTAGGCCTGCAATACTTCCTCCCTGCAACCTACCTTTCCTTATTCTAACAAAAAACTGATTTCCTCTGTCAATGCATGATCAGGTCAACACTCCAGCCTATCACTCTTTTGCTGGGATAAACAGGCAACTTGGGAACTCACACACACAACACGACGCCCTACTAATCCCCTCACTTATTTTAAAAACATCCGGAGGCAAAAGAGAAGAGAGAGCACCCACACCTTCTCAAAAAATCTTGGTAGTTTCTCTAGACACCCACACCTTCTCAAAAATCTTGAATGCAGTAGCAGAAAAGGGAGGGAGGATTAAGAGCAACAAAGGGAAGATAAAGAAAGGATGGCACGAGGAGGTATGTGTTTACATTTCAGATAACATGCATCTCTGTGTCTTGCTCTGTTTCACGCATCACACACTCACTTGTGTAGGTTCTATTTCACACATTGCACAGTCCACAATCTAACCAAAAATATGAATAATTATAAAACTTGTAAGTGTAAGAATGATAAACAAAGGTTAATAGAAAGCTTGCACCCATCCGCTTGTCCTTCACGCCCCATTTTGAGTCTAACAAACCTTAGTCCTTGTCTCCATCCCAACTAGTGAGTAAAAAACAAAGAATCAAATTGAAACACATTCACTCTTATATTGTTGCAATAGTGGATGAACCACGACAACTCTCTTCCAAGCCTTTGAACTCGAAAACTAGATCTGTGATAAGACAGGAACCAAATCAGTACCCAAGCCAAATTTCTAGTTTGAAAACCCAATCTCGAGGTCGAAATCAACATACCTGTTCATGGCCAAAGCAATCCATTGGAGCAATCACTATCGATAGAGTCTAATACTTTAGTGGTCACCGTCGCCATCCACCCTGCTTCTCTTCGACCTCAACGGCACCTCTGTCTTAGCCATTGCTCACTTCGCCTCTTCCTTCTTGCAAAGCCCCTCGTAGATGCCATTGAGTCGCATCGCGTCACCCAGCCATTCCCCAAACAGCGAGCCAAGCCTTGTCTCCAAAACCTTCTTACCCTATGGTATTTGTTGGTTCTTCAAAACCTTCTTACACCACCTCTCAAATATCTTGAGATCTAAGAAAGACTTTTAGATACTCTAATTTTCATAAAAGGAGATAGAGGGAAGAAAGAAATACTCTTTTATTCTTATCAAGCTATTTATATATAGGCATTAACATGTTTTTCTAAAAATTGAAAATAATAAAATTTTATTATAGCTATAAAAAGACAGTGGACCTTTCATTTGCATAAACTCTTACTCTCGACCTTTCATTTGCAAAAACTCTTACTCTTGACAACTCTTACTCTTGACCTTTTATTTAGGGAACTCTTGACTGTTAGTCTTTCATCTTCAAAAACCACTAAAATAGGATTTAAAGTTTATTCAACAGTTTATGGGTTACATAGCTCAATGGAGAAGCACAGCGAAGGAAGCGTTGGATCGCGCAGGCATCATTGTGAATTTGCTGTGCTGGCTTCACTTCACCAGCAACTACCTCTGTTCCCCGTGTCACGTATTCCCTTCGAAGATTCATGCTTTTCTGCCCCTCTTGGTGCGTTTCGGATACCCTTTTGATTCAATTGCGTGATTCCCTTCTTGCAGGCTTATGGGGTTAGCATGCTCCCCACCCTCAACGTCACCGGCGACATCCTCCTCGCCGACCACCTCTCCCCGCTGCCATGGCGACTTGGTTCTCGTTCGGCCCGCTCTCAACCCTACGATCAGGTTGACGAAGCGCGTCATGGCCGTGGAAGGGGACACCATCACTTACTTCGACCCTTTGCACTCTTAGGCTTCTCAAGTTGCAGTGGTGTGTGTGCTTAATGGTTTGTTCTTCATTTTCTCTAAAATTAATCTGTGTTTTATTGTTTTCTCTTGCTTTTGTAGTCAGTGAATGTGAAAACATTTTAATAAGTATAATTGTTTTTACATTGTCATCCAATTATCAAAGTCAACACGGCAGGAAGTTCCTCACAATACGAAAGTACGATGAGGATCATTGCACATTGACTTGTTCTTGCACATGCACTTGCATCTGCGAAGAGACTGGTTGGGATTCACATCCAAGTCTAATTGGTCACCAAAATGGAACTTTACCACTTCCCTTATGGATTGTGATTAGTTGACGGTATTAACTGACTTCACATTGGTTGATAACAAAAGTCTTTGAAATGTAACTGGTTGATGGTTTTATTATGTTAGAAGGCAAATATGAGATTCAACCTATTGCAAAGTTAGGGGTCGATTGATTTATGAAAACATTTTTGTTTTGTTTTGATTTTGTTTTTTGTTTCAAAAAGTTTGTGCAAGAAATGCTGAAAATATTGTTTTCTTTTTCCGTTTTCACTTTTTCCTGGATAAACTTCAGAAAACATCATCCTAAATGCCCCCTTTCTTTTCCTGTTATGAGTTTAGATGAATATTTGCGGTATAGAGTATATATACATATAATTGTATTAAAGTAGTGGCTTAATTGTATAATCACGTAAGATCATAGTGAGTAGAGGTTGGTGTGAAAGTTTGCTTTAGTCATGAGATTGAAAAAAGCCATTGGCTGATGCTTTTAATTTGTGATTTACCATAAGTTGTTTTTACGTTGTGTCCCAATTAGATGAGTCTTTTTGACTGCACATTCAACTGACCCAGATGTTTAGGTGACATTTTCATTGAAGAATATGTGGAACTAAGAGAATGGTTAGAGTAATTTGCTACTTCGTCTCCACATACAGTTGCATTTATAATTACCAGGCTGGTGCCACACTGCAGCTCTGTCCCATGCATAACATTAGCAGAAGATTCTTAAACATGATGGAATGCATTTATGTTTTACTCATTTGGTCACTTGAAAAGATGAGTTATTTGTTTATGATGAATAGTAATGTCACTCAAAATTTCACTTGGCTTTAGGCTGTAAACAAGTATTTTTTTTTAAGAAAAGTATTATAAAGTTTTCTTTTTGATAATGCAATATACTCATTTATTTTAAACCCTACGCCCTAATTTTCATGTCCATGCAATTTTGGTTAGGCTATCATGCCAATTCAAATACTTTGTTTGCTGAACTTAAGATGCAATAAGTAGTTATTAACTTTCTTTTTGTTAAGAAGGTAATAACTTATTAGGCAATGATTTATTTATTTCCCAAGCTTTTCTCTCCCTTTGCTTGGAATTTATCTTTAGCTGGTTGCTTTGATCTCTTTGTCCATTATTGGATTGTATGTTTTAATTGCTGTTATAATCTGTTTTATCAATCTTTTCTCTACAGGTGCCTAAGGGGCATGTTTGGATTCAAGGGGATAACATTTATGCTTCCTGTGACTCTCGCCATTTCGGTCCTGTCCCATATTGTCTCATAGAAGGGAAAGTGTTTTTCCGGGTAAGTGTATACATGCTACATTCTTGTCTAATTTAAGGATTGGTTCTTTAGTTTTCTCTTCTTTATCTTAAGATTGTTTGAACTTCATGATACAGTTTTCTCTTATCTCCATGTGGTCTAACATTTTTTATTTCCCATAAAATTGCAGAGTGGGATAGAGTTGTATTGATATTGTTATGTTAATGCAGTGATAAGTTTGTTCCTTTTTTCTCACTAGTGTACATGGATAAATCAGTGATTTTGTAGTTGAACCAATGTTTTTAAAAGCAGACTGGTCATTGAAGCGGTCAAGAATCAAGTTCAAGTTTCAGCAGTCTAGCTGTGATTGAACTATGGTTGAACTGGTTTTAATAAATACTCCCTCTAGTCCTTACTATGAGACGCTTATTAAAAGAAATTGTCGGTTCTTTTAATAAGGCATTTTATAATTTTTATACTACTTTAGATTTGTTTTACTTGTGTAACCCTATTAAATATTATGAGTATTTGTGGGAGTAATAATTAAATATTCCCTCCGGCCCTTAATATAAGACATAGTTTGAAATAAATTGTTAAGGTATTTTACAGATTCTATGAAGCATTGAATTTCTATTCCTTGTTTCTCATCAGTAATGTTATGGATATATTTTTTTTATTAAAATAAAAAATTAGAAAATAATTTTAAAAGTCATTAACAATGAGGGTAAATTTGGTACATTGCTAACATTGTTTTATAAATTCAACACAATCGACCGAATTAATTACTTTTATTGGTTTATGTGATTATGTTAGCAATGTCTTATATTTAGAACTGGAGTATCATAATTTTATCATACTAAAAATAATAAAAAAAATCATTGTATTTGATTTTTAACATTCAAAATACATATAAAAATCTGAATCAAATATATCATAATAATTATGTTAAACCAATAGATTGCAATAATGCCTATTAGAAATAATAAGTTTGCATACAAAATAAAAAAAATAAATAAAGTGACAAATTAATATAATATGAAATTATACAAAAGTACGATATAAAAATATAAATTGGTATACATTTATAACAATAAATAATATTTCGTAACATAATTCAAGAAATTGTAAACATTACTAAATAACTTTTAGTTTTCTTATATTAGATTTTAAAATAACTTTTTAAATCACTGGTTTTTACTGCTTTTTGGCCGGTTCTCTCTGGTTCTAAAACATTACTCGAATAATTTGACCTATCATTGTAGTGGAAAGTGAAAACATCATTTGCTGTGTTGAAAGTACGTCATTCTGATTAATCAGTCGAACCATTTTGTGCTTTACTACAAATATTTTACATGATAGGAAAAGAGTGCATGTTAACACTTGTTGGCAAGTATAAATATGTTCTATTTACTGATTTTTAATCTTCCGTTAAAGATATTTAAAATACTCTATGTTACTAGGTATGGCCACCTGCCGGCTTTGGACTACTAGATCAATGAACAAATTTTGAAGGTAATGTACTTTCAGTTGTGTTTGAGATGTCTGCATTCATCTTTTCTTTTAAGTATTTATTGAACACTATGACCCTGACTACAGTGCAAGTGAAATCTTTCAAATGAATCTCAGCTTATTATTATAGTGTTAATTACCAGGTTTTATGCCTATTGATGCTGTTGGGTTCTTAAGTTAGACTATAGAAATCCACTAACACCGTATCAAAATTACAGAAAATAAAAAATGTTGTTATAATTCTCTAAACAGTGTATACACCCTAATGGGTTACAATGGAAAAATGCTTCCTTTCACACTGAATAAAAATGTCCACAACATCCAAAAGTCCCCTCTACAACTAATATTATATACACCAACCTACATATAACGCTCACTAACTAATGCGAACAACCATAATATGTCCTAGCCTAACAACCTAAACTGTCTTTCTCTATTCAATTCTTTTCTACAGTAAACCTTCTACCTCTTTGCTTGATTGTGTTGATTTCCAATTCCAATTTCCTCTGCGTAAACAACCTTGTCCTCAAGGTTGAAATCCTGAAATTGATCCTTCTTGAGGCTACATCCTCTCGGATTGGACCAAATTTTGCAAGCTTCAGATCAAGAAATTTTTGATGGAAATCTTCATCCAATAGTATGTTGGAAGTTTAAGATCCCTATATATAACAATAGGCTTTGCTTCATCGTGCAAATAAGGTAGCCTTTTTGCTGCCACACATATTATCACCATTTTGGTATTCCAATCAAGTGGTTCTTCATCATGAAAACCATCATAAAGATGAGATTCTAGAGATCCCAAAGCCATGTACTCATACACAAGAAGACTTTGATTCCCTTCCAAGCAGTAACCAATCATATTAACAAGGTTGGAATGGCTTAGAATGGAAAACTTGAAAACTTTCATCAAAGATTTTTTCTCCACTTGCACACCAGTAGGATCAAGTCTTTTAACAAATATAACATGATTTTTCCCAATCATTCCCTTGTAAACAATGTCAAATCCACTATTCCCAATAAAGGGTTCATCTTTAAATCTTTTTTGTTGCAATTGCAAGCTCTAGGAAGTTATATATTCGGGCCTTACGAGGACTTTCATCCTCCTCTAATGGGTTTTCTTCTAGACCATTTCTTGTAATCAGAGAACCACAACCACGGAGCCCACTTTTGCTGGTCCATAATAACGGTGGAGAGAGAAAAGGCCCTAACCCATCAAATAGGCTCCGATTAGGATGGCGGAGGTAGATCCCGAACGATGTAACCACGACAACTCCAGCGATAGTAGTTGCTATTGGCAATAGTGCCAGACGTGCCGCCACAGGCGGCAGATAGTGGCAATAGTGACGAAGCTGAGACAGATGGTGGCGATGGTGACGAAGCTGAGAGAGGCGCATGGAGGCCCATCAAAGCTTCGATCGCCATGATCTCTGCGATATGGTGATCGCTTGGTAGAGGAGACTCGATTGGTGATGTCGTTGGCACAAGCGACGACGACGGTGGTGGCGGAGCAGCAGCGATGGCGTTCGAAAAACAACTTGCATGTAGGTGGCGCGACGAAGCTTAGATTGTCGCGACCTCTGTAGCATAGTGGTCACGAGGCCAGAGCAAGTCGATCGGTGATACTGCCGGTCCAATTGTTAGCGGCGATGGCAATTGGACAACCCATTTTTGAACGTAATCTTCCCCGCGTCGTATTTCTTTCAATCTAACCAATCTCTTAAACACCAAAGTCCTCTCCTTCCCTTCAGACCTCCAAATCAAAGGCACAGACAACTCATTCCAAGAAGGTTTCTTGGAATTCTTCCTCCAAGATTTGAAACAGTGGTTTGCAAATGAATTATACCTTTAAATTCTCCTTGGCAGATACATTATTGCAAGGAATTTTTCAGCTCTTGAAATCCAACCTTGCAGATCAAGGCCTTCAAAAGCAAGTAATTCCAGTCTCCTTGTCCACGATTTAAACCTTTCTTCCTCATGCTCCTTTGAATTATTCTCCTGAATAGTTCTTTCTTCCCTTTTCTCATCCTCAATTTCTGAATTCTCTCCTCCTTCATAACCCTTACCATTTTTCTATAGGTCTTGGAACTTTTCTTTGGTCTCTTTCATAACCACGAAACTTTCTTTCCTATATGCTTTTTCAACCTCCTATCAGCAACAAAATCTTCCCTTCTCCAAACCTCTTGTCACTTTTCTTGAGATTTTCAACAATTCTTTAATTTCTTTCATGGTTTCTTTTATTGTAGCAAGACCAGCCCTCTTTTCATCCATGCTTGCTGGTTCACTCCTCCACTCCACTTGGATCCGGTAAGTCGGACCAATTCGTTAGGTTCCTAAGTTAGACTATATAAGTCCACTAACATCGAGAGTATCACAATTACAGAAAATAGAAAATCTTGTTATTAATTCTCTAAACAATGCAAACACCCTAATGGGTTACAAAGGAAAATGCTTCCTTTCACATAGAATAAACTCTGTCAATGTTCACAACATCCAAAAGTCCCCTCTACAACTAATGGTTGGTCTTTATATAGACCAACCTACATACCACAGTCACTAACCAATGTTAACAACCATAATTGTCCTAGCCTAACAACTTAAACTGTCTTTCTCTATTTAATTCTTTTCTACTGTAAACCTTCTACCCCTTTGCTTGATTGTGCCAATTCCAAGATTCCAATTCCTAACAGATGCAGATGTTAAAATGTTTAAATTCTACCGCACTTCTCATGATATAAGTCAATCATTTATTTCAAATAAATAGGCTTTCAATTGGTGTGGTTTAGGAAGGTTAATAATGCTACATGTTCTGACTACCGCTTTTTCCTCTTGCTATCTTGGGAGGAGATGGTTGACTTTACAACCTAGATCCAATTGTGTGTGTAGTGGCTAATTAACTGGAATATGGAAATATCTTTATCTAGAGAGGAATAATATTTATGAATTGTAGTGGTGTTGCAAGGATTAATAGGGCAGAAAATGATTGGCCATCTTCAAATTGCAGTCAGAAAAACAAAATTAGCATTATTAATTCTTGCTAGTTCACATTGTCAAAAAATCACTGGTAAAAAAGTGTTTGGCGGATATCAGGAGGAAGAAACTTTGTGAACTTCCACTAGGTTGTGAGCCTAGACTAATATGGCCTCACTTTAATGAGGATGCCTGGGTTTGCACCCTAACATGATGTTGCTAATGCTTTGCCAAAGTGATACAAATAAGTGAAGGAAAGTTGATGAATAATCAAGTATTTTAGTATTTTTTTTTATTAAAAAGGCTCACATGTTAGACATTACTATGAACATTACCATTTCAACTATACTAACACCCCAATATTCAACAATCATATGCTTTTACATCCCAGCTAGGCATATCTCTCCTCCTCTTACCTTTACAGAAGCTCTTGTCAAAGTTAAGTAATTTTTCAAACTCAGAATCAACGTTATCATGTAATTTATTCTCAACCCCAATTTGAATATTCTCTTTGTCCCTCCTTATTGGAGTTGAAGGTGCACCTTGATCTTTTTTAGAATTAGAAGCATGGGAAGATATAACTATTTTACCACTTGATGATTGCTTTCTTTTATTGGTTGCTTGTCTCCATATATAAATTATTGATTTTCCAACACCTGAAGCTTAATAAACAATTGTCCAATTAAAAGTGGGATCATCATTAAAAACCAACTCATTTCCTCCTCTTCATTGTCATTATCATCATCTACTAACCACTTATTACACTCATCAATGTCATTAAGGGTAGATTTCATTCCTAATATTGGATCTTTGAGCAAGTTATTGGATATACTTTATGTAAACCAAATTATGCATTTTTTTATAGTCCAACATATTCTTTTGTTTTTTGAATGAATCTGTATTATGAATAAGTAAAATGTGAATTAATTTCTTTTTACATTCCCAAAAAAGAAAAAAGATAATAATGAGACGAGTCGTGTTATAAATAATAATTATTTTATGCTTCATAAAGTAAGAATAGATATTCCTAACAATATTAAACAAATTTTATGAAAATCGTGTTATTTCATTTATTTATTGTTATAAAACTTTTAAGTTAATTCTACAATTTAGAATTAAATGAAAAATTTAACTTCTATGTTTCTAATTTATTTTAATCTCCACATTTCTTAAAGGAAGATAATATACTAAATTGTTAATGTTTGAAAATTATATCTAATGTTTTCATCATCCTCAAAATTTAAACGACAAAGGGGTTTCTTACCATGAAAGGAAAAAAAGAACCAATGCATGCTGATAATTGCACCTCTCAACCTCCCTCCTTTCCCACATTTGTTAGATCATGCTTGATATTTCACAAATGAAAAACAAATAAAAAAAATTATTACAATGATTATGTTAGTAGAGCCATTGTCCAGCTCAAGGTAATGAATTTCTCCTTTGTTGTAGTTAGATTTACATTTCTTCAACAACTAGCCTTTCAATAGTTAGAAAGATTTATGTCATTAAGAGGTCATTACTATGATGATCTCATAAAATTATTCTACACAAATCTCAAACTCCTTGACAAAAAGGATCTAATCATTAAGGTGTTGAAGAATAAGATAAGGATAACGTTGGATAATTGGATAAATGTTGCAAACTTGAAATACGAGGGGAAAATTTTGATCTAACAGGCATCCTTGAATACCTCAACTACAAAGGACCATGCTTTGGTTGAAATGTTAAGACCAAAGCTATGTGGATGTCCTTGTAGGAATGTCAAAAGTTTAACTATTGAGAGCAAATTGTCAAATTATGTTTATTTTCACATTTAGCACTTAAGTTAGCTGTTCAAAACGAAGAAAACAGTGAAGATGCCTCCGGTGAGTGCAGTGATGCAGAGACCCTTAACATGCTGACCAGAAGGTTTCAAAAATTCTTGAAGAAGCAAGTAAAAGAGAAGAATCAGCAAAATAAAAGGTATAACAGAAAAAAACTGATTATGGTTGTACTAACTTCACTTGCTTTGGCTGTGGCAAACAGGGATTTATCAAGGAAAAACGTCAAAACAAGAAATACAGCAAGAGTGGAAAACCAAAAAAACCCTACATTGCTTGAAAAGATAATGATACATCTTCCTGCTGCTCTTCAAAGGAGGATGAAGAAGCAAACATGTGCTTCATGGTTGGACACCATTACGAGGCTAGTAGTGTAAGTTCCAGCATTTCTATGAATTATGAAAATTATAGCACATTGTTTCAAGAATCAAATATATATATATGTGTGTGTATTGGTAAATTTGTTTCAATAAAACATTTATATGAAGAAAGAATATGAAGGATAATTTCAATAAAATACTTATATGATTTTAATTTTTTATTTGAGCATCTAAATCAATGAACCTTTATAATAAAAACAAGAAATTACAAATTGGAAGGCTTTGTTGAATATTTTATTAATTGTTTGCTTCTGATAAAAGAAATAAAAATGATAAAAGTAGGTTGAGAAGAGATAAATCAGTACGAAACAAAATTGAATATTTAATTCTTTAATAAAGTAGAAATATATGAGAAATAAGAAAATATTTTAAAAGTTTTTAATTTAATTAATTTGAAAAAAAAAATAAAAATAATAAAGTAACTTCTACTATTTTTTAAAATCAATTGTCCTCCAGTAATTCATTATCCCTCTCCTCAGCACCGAGAAACAACTCTTAAGAAAATATATTTATTTATGTTGTTTGTCCTTTTCATGATTTAAATGAATGGACGGTATGCAAACAATGAAAGATGATATTTTCATTTTCAACTGTTCTATTTCCATGTTGACAGACTTCCCCTGACACAAGTTAATCCTTTAATTTTGTTTTTTTCTTTTTTGGGAGAGGATGATGAAAAGTATATCATAATTGATGAAAAACATTGGTAACAAAGCTGAAGCAATGCTTAGTTATTTATGGAATTGTAAAAACTAACACACCTCATGGTTTTTATTTGTCTACATAATCCTAGGCCGTAGTGTCTAAGTTGTAGTAGAGAAAAACTAAGGACCTCAAAATTAATCCTTTATTTGAAAATACACGTATGGATCTGATTTTTTTCAAAAAGATTTTATAATATTAATCAATTAAGAATATTTTAAATACATATTTAAAAATATTATAAAATGTTAAACATCTTGTCATACATAATATTTTATCATTATTATCAAGGAAATGAATAAACTAATGAAGAATTAATTTTTATTTATTAATGATTTTTATGATAAATTTTGAATCTATAACATTAAGAAAAAGATAATTCACACCAAGATACCTTGTCAACAAAAATTACTTCAAATTTTGAAGTTCTTAATATTTTGAATGCTAAATAAAAATTATAATGGAAACATAACAATCATTGTTACCTTCTTGTTTGACTAAACAGAAAAATACGAAAACAAAGAGAAGTTGAAGTTGATGACTTCGAGAGTAGTGTAGAACAGCACAGTTTTTTCCTCTTGACTTTTGTGTCGACTCCTCCTGGTTTTGCTTCCTCAGGTTTTATTATCTTTCTCTGTTCTCATTAGCAAGACAGAAAAATGGAAGCAGCATGGGCCACAGTTCTGACTCCCATAGTGATACTTGTTCTGATATGGGCATGGAAGGTTCTGAACTGGTTATGGTTCAAACCAAAGAGACTTGAAAAGCTGCTAAGAGAGCAAGGCTTTCAAGGCAATCCATACAAGCTTTTGGTTGGAGACAGCAAGGAGCTTCTCAAGATGAGAAAGGAAGCCTTATCCAAACCCATGAATCTCTCTGATGACATACTGCCACGAGTGTCTTCCGATATCCATCATAGTGTCAAGACACATGGTATGTTTGTTATGATTTTCATCTATTTACTTTCTTCAAGCACTTCTTTTATTTTGATAATTCATGCTCATGGACCCGTTTTTCTTTTTGAATGTTCTACATATAGTGACTGTTTTATAGTCCCTTATACAGTGTGTTGTGTTTGTTTGGTTTATGTCTTCTGCACACACTTAAGAACGGTGGGGTACATAGTAGTACTCTAGTAGATAATTTTCCTTTCATTTATTTGAATGTGTACAGAACAGATAACTGGCTGATGTAGCTGAATCAAAATCCACCGGAAGCAAGTGGGACGATACCAGATTTAGATGAAATTGGGACAATAAATGATGAAATCTTAACTAGTATCTTTGGTGATAGATATTATGCTGAGATAATACTTCCCATAAAATTTAAAAAAATGTAGGGGTAAATATATGCTATTATGCTTATTTTCCATCTTAATCCACTTAAGGAGTGAATTCATTGTGTACCAAAAGGTTCCCATGGTTTGTAATTCACCTCAAATTAGAACAGTCCACGTACAAAGTTGCATGTCCCCTTTAATTCCTGATTTTGTTTGCTTTTATTTTTTAACCGTAGTGTAACTGTTTGAACCTTATAAATTGACGATGGTATGCAGGTAAGAATGCTTTTATCTGGTTTGGACCAATGCCAAGGGTGACCATCTTAGATCCGGAGCAAATCAAAGATGTATTTAACAAGATCTATGACTTCACAAAGCCTGATTCAAATCCACTTGTCATGTTACTAGCAAGTGGCCTTGCAAACCATGAAGGAGAAAAGTGGAGCAAGCACAGAAGGTTAATAAACCCTGCTTTCAACTTAGAAAAATTAAAGGTGAGGTGCTTGTATTTGCTAGATATAGATTGTGTTCCGTTTTAAAACATATCAGAAGAAAACTAGGGAATTGAGTTTTGTACGTGTATGTGTTTGTTTTCTTCTTCTTTAACAGAGAAAAATTTACTCTCCCTAGAAATGCAGCATAAATTTGGAAAGCACATATTTTCTAACCAAAAACAAAATATTGATACAAAAGGTACCTGAATTCGTATACACAATGGATAGAAAGAAAAAGAAAAGTCCTTTCATTTAACGGTTAACCACAAACAATATCTAAATTTCATTAACTTGAACACATCAATAGCCCTTTTGTTATCGTTTTTGAAGATGATGTTGTTTCTATGATGTCAAATATTTGCTTTATGTATTGAAAGTGTCTTTATATTTCTGTTTTAGTTTGGATGGTTAATAAATTCATAAGCCCTTTGACTTAGGGAGCAAGTCAATTAGTTACTACTTTTACTTGAAGAGCCTCTCTTAGATATTGATAATTATTTCTCTTTACTTTTTTGTCTGATTTTACTCTTTCAATAATTATAAATATAAATGTTGTTAGTTAATGGAATATAAGATTTCTTGCTGTCAGCTCAAAATATTCTAATGTATTATGTTTCCCCTTCTTCCCTACTTTATTTTTTCTGTCATAATTTTGACATACGAAAACATGTAATTCAGAAAAGCGTGCAAGAAATTTTGCCTGCTATTTTTATGCAACCATATAGCATGCAAGCGGCATATACTTTTCTGAACAACATAAATTTGGTTTATAAGCAACCTGCATATTGAAGTCTCGATGTTTTTACGGTTAGTTTGAGTGAAATGATTCTAACTCCGACTGATTTCCTTATTACACCACAGACTATGTTACCCTTATTCTTCGAAAGTTGCAATGATCTTATTAGCAAATGGGAAGGAATGTTGTCTTCAGACGGATCATGTGAAATAGATGCATGGCCTTTCCTTCAGAATCTGGCTAGTGATGTTATCGCTCGATCAGCATTTGGAAGTAGCTTTGAAGAAGGAAGAAGAATATTTCAACTTCAAAGAGAGCAAGCTAAACTTGCATTGCAAGTTATGTTAAAAATTCAAATCCCTGGTTGGAGGTAACTTACTGGTTTGATTTAATGACTAAAACAAGATCAAGCTTATTAAACGAGTTTTGTTCCACTAAATTACCCTTACTATATATGGCATGCAGGAAATAATGATTAGCAAAGAATAAATATAATAGGAATAAGAGAAATTTAATTTATAGGACAAGAAGTTTACCGAATATTTAGAGGGGAATCTTTGGCTTCTCTTCAATGCAACTTAAGTAGGGAAAAAGTTCATTCAATGTTAAACTGAAACTACTAGCAAGTAATATCTATCAAATGTGGCAACGATATGTTCTACCTCAATTTACTGCTTGCAATAGCAAAATCATATCCGATAGAGAAATCTGCCACTAGAACTGCAGTTGAGTTAGGGAAAACCATCCTCTTCATGTACAAAGTTAATGGGATGGAACAATGTATGTTTGTAGGTTTCTACCTACTAAAACCCATAGGAGAATGAAGGAAATTGACAGAGATATAAAAGCTTCGCTGAAGGATATGATTTACAAGAGGGAGAAAGCACTAAAGGCGGGTAAAACCACTAATGATGACCTATTAGGCATACTTTTGGAGTCCAATCACAAGGAAATTCAAGAACATGCAAACAGAGACAGTAAGAATGTTGGAATGAGTCTTGAAGATGTAATCGAGGAATGCAAGCTATTCTACTTTGCAGGGCAGGAAACCACTTCAGTTTTGCTGGTTTGGACAATGGTGTTATTGAGTAGGTACCCTGATTGGCAAGAACGTGCAAGGGAGGAAGTCTTGCAAGTCTTTGGCAATCAAAAGCCAAGTTTTGATGGTTTAAATCGCTTAAAGATTGTAAGTACTGTATTATATATCTTATACTAAATTGTATGTCCTGTATACTCATCACAGATCTTTTTTGTATCAGGTCACTATGATTTTGAATGAGGTTCTTAGGTTATACCCACCAGCACTTGGGCTGGCTCGACGTGTTAAAAGAGATTTGAAACTTGGAAACATAACATTACCTGCTGGAGTGCATGTTTTCCTCCCAATAGTTTTGGTTCACCATGATTGTGAATTATGGGGTGAAGATGCTAAGCAGTTCAATCCTGAGAGATTTTCTGAAGGAGTTCTGAAAGCAACAAATGGTAGAGTTTCATATTTCCCTTTTGGATGGGGTCCTAGGATATGCATTGGACAAAACTTCTCCTTATTGGAAGCAAAGATGGCTTTGTCAATGATTTTACAGCATTTCTCATTTGAACTTTCTCCAGCATATGCTCATGGTCCGACTATGTCGATCACTCTTCAACCACAGTATGGTGCTCATATCATTCTCCACAAAGTGAAAATGTGAAAATAAAACACATTAAAAGCTTATAATGTAATAACAAAAATCACTTCTTAGATACTGTCGTATGTTTAATTATTACTCATTCACATGTTTACACTACTACAGTAAAGCTTATAATGTAATAATAAAATCACTTCATGGATTTTATCATATATTTAATTACTTTCCTTTACATGTTTGTGTGTGAGAATACCTTTTTTTCACTTGTTACTTTGTAATTGAACAGATAAAGACAAAAAACGATTTCATCCTAAAATACTTCCAAATACAATACTTTAAACTTAGGTGTTTAAAAAAATTAAGAGTTTAAATGCCCGAATCTTTGTTTAATTTTGTTCAGCGTTGTTGTTTAACAATCGCTTAAAGGGTGGATTCAATAAATTCCTTTACCCTTGTACCTTTTAACTTGCTGTTTGATTAAGAAATTTCACAATTTCTAAATCATTCAAATACATGCATTGAATTTGAATTTAAAGTGAGTTCTTTCGTTTCTTTTTAAGGTAATTCAAATTTTTGAGTTTAAGTTTTTTTTCTCATAATAAAGTATTTTAATTATAACCTATATAAAAAGTTACTCAAAGGCCAATCAATTATTGTTGATGAATTTTTTTAGTTGACAGTGGGTGATATTATGTGTGGGAGGTACCGCTGTAATTGCAGAAGGTGCTGCAGAGGAGGTTGATCGGCGGAGGAGATTCCTACATTACATGTTCGGTTGTTTGGGAGTATAAAGAAAAGTGTCCATTATATAGTTTTTGATATAAGTAGGAAAAATGTTGAGGCTGATTGTTTTGATTTAAATGTGTATAGATGATTTAGGGGTGGGTTGTGGTGATTGTGGGCGGTTATTTGGATGGTATTGTGTTGGATTTTCGGTGATGATGGGTTATGGTATTTGCACAAAGGGGTGGCTGTTTTTTGTTTTTTTTTTTTTTTACTTTCGGAAATCGTTTTCTGTTCGAAAAATGATTTTTCAAAATCGTGGTTTGTTTTGAAAAATGAATTTTGAAAGCTAATGAGGGGTGTCTCAGAATGTTTACGCAAAATGTTTTTTCTAGTTAATTTGACTTCCGTAAAATCTTTTTCATAATTTAAAAATGATTTCCTAAAAATATTTTTTAGAATGTAAAATTAACTTCTCAAAAACGTTTTTTGGAACATATTTTTGATAAAAGTTTTTTGGGAAGTCATTTTTGAATTTTGAAAAATTCTAAAATTTATTCATGATATTTTAAAAATAGAAAGGGTGTAAGAAGCATATGAGAGGTGCAAGAAGCAATTGCCAACTCTACCAGGAAAACGCATAATTAATGTTGGTTGAAAGTTTTACTCGTCAGCATTAGAAAACAAATCTTAACAAATTATTGACAAAGAATACATTGGTGTTGATGATAAAAGAAAAATCAATGGACATGTCAACAAGAAAATAACATGAGAAGATGTCAATCGAAAAAATTTAGTTCATATTTGAAAAAAAAAAAAAATAGTCCTCTTGCCTTGGTCGAGAATACTCTAGCTAATATGCAATGAAAAATAACACTGATCTACCAACAATAATCCTAACAATTTAAAAGAAAATAACTTTTATTAACATCAATAAAAAAAAACCCTACTCAACATCAACTAAAAGGAATTATTTCAATAATGTTTTGGCCTTAGTCAAGTGTGTTATAAGTTACATCAATTGTCTCGTGACATAGGTGGGTCAAGTCACAATCGAATCGTAGTGCTTAGGTTGCTACGCTCTTAAGTAGAAATAGTTACACCCTAACTAATGGCTATAACTTTTGGGCTAGTGGTAAGGAGTCGATCCAACAATTGGTATTGGAGCTAAGGCCATGAGTTTCATTCACAGTGGGACAATTATTCAGTGGAAGATTGTTACAGGTTGCACAATTGTTCTCTAGCACAGACTAGATGGGTCGAACCAAAATTAAAGAGTCCAATTCCTAATGGGACAATTGTTGAGGGGAGATTGTTGCTGGTTGCATCAATTGTCCCATGACGTAGGCCAAGTGGGTTAAGTCACAATCAAATCATGGCGCTTTGGCTGCTACGCTCTTAAGTAAAAGAGTTGTGCCCTCACTAATAGTTATAGTTTTTGGCCTAGTGGTAAGTGCTCGATCTAACAAAATTAACGACGTCCCACCTAAAATTGAGTTAAGAAGAGACTACAAAGAGAAGACACATGAATTTAAAAATATGAAGGATTTCAAATTCTAAATTTTTAGGTAGAATTTGAAATTATCTAATTTTAAATAGTCAAATTACTCTTATAAAATTCTAGAATTTATTTTTAAAATTGTTTTCTTTAAACAACCTATTTTTTTGTAAAATATTTTAAATTCTCTTCAAAGATTAATTATCTTCTATCCTTAAAAATCTAAGTGCTAACACATTAATAAACTAGCTCTTTCTTCATCATGTTGAATTTGAGTTTTCCTTCTTTGATGGAGTTGAATTTGAGTTTTTCTTGTTAATTGATCTCTTTGATAGAGAAAGTAGTATACATTTTCCACAACATAAAATGCACATTTATATATTTTTTAATAGTATGAGGTTAGTTGATTTCAATGTGACGTATTGTCTAACTATGTGCAAGCTCTTTAAGACGAAATAATAAGATTGTACAGTGTTATATCGTCTCTCAAACAAAACACTTAGATTTTTTGCATGATCTGCTTTAGAGTTAAAATATCATCTTTCAAATCAAGTATGACAATGTTTGTACATAGTTGTTTTCAACACTTAATCAAAATTATAGGATTTTGGCCTCCAATGTTGATTGAAGGTTATACAAATAATATTCATTTGTATCTTTGTAGTATTAGTCTACTTAGTGGAACTCAATCAAGTTGATTGAAAACTAGACATAGTCTGATGTTTACAAATGAATCAGTACAAAAACACCAAGAGTGAATTTTTCCTCTACCTACTCTTTTCATATTGTTTTTTAACTATAGCTAATATAAGAAGAGAGATTTGAAAAAGCATGTTTTGGAAAGTTCTTTTGGGAATGTGTTTGTCAAACTCGAAGTTAAGTTTGACGTTCCTCATCAAATGTAATCCTTTTTGGAAAACTACTTGATAGTGTTGCTAAGTATAAACTTTGTTTGTTTGCATCGACTAGACTAAGTTTTGCAAAAATCTCAAAAAGTCTTAATAGAGAACACAACCATCTCTTCTTATGTATTTTGACACATTTTCCACAATTGATATCAGAGCTCAGTCTCTAAAGGGTTGAGGGCCCCACCGTGTCTAGAGGGAAGGTCAACACATGGTTGGGATGGAAGGGAAATTCATCATTGAGGAAACATCTCTCGCAAGGTCGCTAGTGTTTTTAAGGACGAACTACCCCTATTTGAAGGATAAAATGGAGATAACATCAAGTTCACACATTATCAGTTATGATCGATCATAACTAGAGGAGATATAACCATCAAAGATTTAGAGGAAGATAGGACGCAAGTTGAGTTCGATCACAAGCAACTAAACAACAAATCCAAGTATTTTATAATCTATTATTTACATAAAAATAATATAAAATGGTCTGTAGGTTAAGGACAACCAAGGAGATTTGAGACTCCTTAAGATGAACTATGAAGGTAATGAAGATGTATAACTAAGGAAAGATGCCACCCTTATGTGCCAGTACAAGTCTTTCACCATAAAGGATGGTGAGACCATAAATGATATGCTCAGAAGGATGCATATCCTCCTCAACGGGCTAAAAGTTGCTAGACATCATGCCAAAGGTATGAAAGCCTAAAACAATGTGATAACGGATTTTCAGTAAGTGTACTGAGTCCTCAAGTAATATAGTAAGTAAGAAGAGTATCGTATCCATAGGGAACGAAATTTGATTGAAAACTGAATATGTATCAATATATGGTGAACAAGAACAAGTAATAATAATGGTTTTGTTTGGGAAATTTAAAGAATGTAACAATAAAGCAATTAATAATTAAAGTGATAAAAGCAATAGTAATAAAGGCCTTGGGATTGAATTATAACACTCTTCTTCTCATACACTCTTAACCTAATTCAATATCATTACTTCCAATTACCAATCTGTGCAAATAAAAGCCTTTTCAACCTGATTCCTCTAGTATTGAATTTCATAAACCAAATTACCTAGCTTCTATTCCTAGTTACTAGAATAATTTAATCAACATTAAGATTAGTTGCTATAAATAGTCACTGCACTATAATCCATCCCTGAACTTATACATGCAATGCATTTACGTTTAGTTCTGATTTCGAAAAGTGCTTTCCAGTCACAATAAGAAATCTAAAATAAATCAAGGTAGGAATGAAACGTAAAATAGAGGTATTGAATTAAATGAAATCAAACTAAGATTAAGAGTGCATTTGAAGAAGAGAGATTACATCCAATCCCAAGAGTAAGAGAATTAGCTACGCATGGTAGCCATGAATTTACAAAAGAAAAAGAAAAGACTAGAGCTTGATGATGGTGGCGGCCTCCAAAGAGTCTCCACGAATGAGAGGTGGTGAATGATGATAAGTCCCCCTTCACATTTGACCCTAACCTCTTTTTATAGCTTTCGCCTCTTCAATTAGGTCACTGCGCCACAATTATTTCGTAAGTCACGTCCTCAGTAACGTTGACATCTTCAATTTAGGTTTTCGCGCATGATGGACTTTAAGTGAGTTTTAGCCCAAGTTGTGCGTTTAGCTTAAGGGAAAAGTCACTTATGCTCTTTTTCTGCTCCTTTCCTCGATTCTAGCGCCTCTAATCTCTCTCCCTTTAGATTTAACCTAATTCTCAACAAAATTTTCTCTTTTCACAATAAAATGCATTAAATAGAAAAAATCAATAATAAATAAAATAAAATCTCTAATTGAAACAGAATCAATAACAAAATCTCTAATTAAAAGAGATTTAAATAATAAAATAAACAATAAACGGAAACAAAATCTCTAATTAAACATAATTAAATAACAAAATCATACCAAATTTTCATAAAATCAAACTAATAATTAATACGAAATAAAATCAAGACTTAATTAAATTAATAACAGAATCAACTAAATTAATAAAAAAATCAATTGAATTAATAATAATATCAACAGAAAATATTGCATAAAATCGCTAATAATTAACGCTTATCAAAGTCTCCCCACTTAGCTTCGTGCTTGTCCCCAAGCAAGACAATCACAAAACTAAGTTCTTAGCAACTCATGTTCGGTCCTCTTGTCTCCAATGCAATCCTAAATTCAAGCGAGCACTTGCAGCTCCATAAATTAGAAATTCAGCAATCAAATAATCAGATAACACTATACAATTCATGACAGGATAATTTCAATTCACACAATCCTCTCCATCTCTCAAAATTGTCATACTACTCTCAATCAAAAGTTGCTATTCATTTATCACGTAAATTAACCCTGCAATTAATAATTCAGAAGGTCTTTCATAAGGTGATAATGAGGCTTGGCTATGAAAAAGTTTTGGTTTTTCTTGGAACACAAAATGCACAAGTAGTTTCACAAATCATAGATACAACCCGAATCAGTTTTGAAAACTTTTCTTTTGACTGTGAATTCTTACTTTGAATAAGCTTTTGGCTTGCTATATTATCCAATTTTCCTTGCTCAAGCTATAAACGTAGCTCTCGTAACTCATATATCTTTTTTATTTTTCGAAACATAAATGGGCACACAGACACAACAACCTTCTCTTGCTCTCACAGTTCTCCTTTATGATAGTTGAACTCTGATTTCCACTCCTCATCAAGTTGTATCATGATTTCCTAGCTACTCATACCCAAGGTGGTTTTCATAGATATATGGCTCAAGGTTCCAATAACAACATAGACTAAAACTGGCTTACAAATGATTCATCTCATCTCACCGGTCAGTTATTTGGCTCTAGCTAATAATTACACTCAATCCAACAAAATGCCTTCATCATCCTCATCAATACAAAGTTAATTCTAACTAACAAATTAAAGCAACAATCAATATCAAGCAAATATACACTCAAAATTCACACTCTGTGTATCACTCCCTCACATAACTGTTTCGCTCATATCCTGCCAATCCTTGCTAATGTTACTCGTCCTAATGTCATGTTGTCTTTCTAATTTTCTGTACCTGCTAGCTCAAGCTCAAATTTAAGACTACACTACTGTCATGCACACCGAATTCTCAATTAACAGACCCTACACTAAAAGTTCAAATTCTAACCTAACATAGACTAAAATAAAAATAAATAAATTACCATCAACGTAAATTTAAACACTAGATTGCCTTCCAGCAAGCGCTCATTTAACGTTATATAGCTTGACACCTGAATTTCAATCTTTAGACATGATCACTGCGATGAGTTTCTCAACCTCACCCCCTTTATAATGTTTCAAATCTGACAATTGTCATCCAATCGCACCTTGATTGAGTTTCAGCACCTCAATCAGCCTTCCCTCCTCTTCAGCAGTTAAAGACCTGCTAAGAATTACAGATTTATTAACATCTCCCTCAAGAAAACTGTATTTGAGATGAGGTGGTAGGACTTTCAGTTTTAATTTCTCCTCTGTCACAGATTTTTCAGCCCCCAGTTCTTCTCTGCTTCCTACCTTCTGCATAACTTCCTTAGCCTGGTCTAACACATTAGCCAGAGCTAAAGCCTCTATATCACCTAATTCAACCAACTCCTCTGCTGGTTTGGTAATAACCTGCAGTAATACGTCAGGACTGTTCAAATTCGTCATCCTTTTGCCACATTCCTCCTCTATCACATCAATTCTAAAACAACTCTTTGTTTCTTTAGAATGCTTCATAGCCTCAAACACATTGAAGCTTACTTCCTCATTCTCAACACACACCTTCAACTTTCCCTTATCAACATCTATGATCACCTTCGCTGTCTTCATGAAAGGTCTCCCCAAAATTAGAGGAACATCTACATCCTCCTCAATATCCATCACGACGAAATCCACTAGAAAAAGGAATTTGTCTACTTTAACCAGCAAATCTTCAACAATACCATATGGGCGCTTGATAGATCGGTCTGCCAATTGCAAAGTCATGTGTGTAGGCCTGACCTCTACCTCTCCAATCCTTCTTAGCATAGATAGGGGAATCAAGTTGATGCTAGCACCTAAATCGAGCATTGCCTTCCCAACATAGAGATTTCCCACAGTGATTGGTAATGTAAAACTCCCAGGGTCACAACATTTTTGTGGAATGGCCTTCTGAATAATTGCACTACAACCTGCCTCCAACTCCACTATTTCCTCCTCTGAAAATTTCCTCTTCTTGGTGAGCAGTTCCTTCATGAACCGAGCATAGGTAGGCATGTGCTGTAATGCCTCAGTAAAAGGAATATTAATCTGCAAATTCTTCAAGATTTGAGTGAATCTGATGAATTGCCTCTCAACTTCTCTTCTAGAGGTGCATGAGGATAAGGCACATTCTTAATAGGAATACCCTCTTTAATCATCCTTCAATTCTGCCCTTCAGTAGGCTGTTTCTTCCCACTATCAACCCCTAGTGTTTCTCCTGCTTTGCTGGATTCAGTGTCTGAACTTGTCTCTACTGCCGCATTTGCTGGTGTAGCTACTGGTCTGTCTTCACTAGCTTCAGCTACATTCTCCGCTTCAGCAGTTTTTCTTCTTTGCTCTATTCTCATCAGCTTCCTCATTCACATCAGAACCAACCTTCTTTCCACACTGAATGGTGATGGCTTTGCACTGTTCTTTTGGATTGGTTTGAGTATTGGCAGAGAATTGTCCTCTCTGTTGATCTGCCATCTGCTTAGCCAATTGCCCCACTTGGGTCTCCAAGTTCCTCATAAATGCCTCTTGATTCTTCTGATGTGTCAAAGTGGCCTGCATAAACTTCTCAAGAATATCTTCCAGCTTGCTCGTGCGGTCTTGCAGTGAAGGATACTGTTGTTGCGGCTGTTCTTGGTACATAGGCTGTCTTCCTACATCTCCAGCATCTTGCTTGCATCCCCAATTTTGATTCATATTGTTCTTCCAGCCTGTAGGTGGATTATTCAGGTAATTCATCTGCTGACCAGCTTGCCTTCCTGGAACTCCCATGTACTTCACTTCTTCTCCTCCTACATTTTGTTGAAGACAATTACCATTTAAGTGATTGCCTCCATAGAATTCATAACATAGAGGTGGATTTTGGTATGTCACTGGTTGTGCAACTTGAACAGCCTCTAATTGTTGTGGCAGTTTGGCCATCTTTTGTGTCAAGGCTTTCATCTGCTGTGTTAGAATTTTATTCTGTGCCAAAATTGCATCAATGGTGTTTAATTCAAATACACCCTTCTTCGGCACACTTTGCCTATCATACTGTGCCTGGTAATCCGTAGAGGCCAATGTATCAATGATTCGTTTCGCCTGCTCCACGTCCACTACCATCATCGTTCCTCCTGCTGTAGCATCTAGAATCATTTTGGTCTCTGGTTTCAACCCATTATGGAAGATATTCAATTGTGCAAAAAGCTTCATCTGCTCCTTGACGAAAATTAGAAATCACTAACTTGTTCTTTATGTAACGAGATAAAAGGGAAGAATTTTTGAAGAAACTTCTCCTCTACATCGCTCCATCTCTTAAGACTTTGGTTCGGATGGGAATTCAACCAGTCTATTGCTTTCCCTGCTAATGAAAATGGGAACAATTTCAAATATGCAGCTTCTGTATCCCTTTCTTCAAACCCCATTGTAGCAGTCAACTCGTAGAACGTGGATAAATGAGTATAAGGGTCCTCCTGATCCAGTCCTTTGAATTGCTGACTACTAATGAGCGTCAAGTATGTTGGTTTCATCTCTATAGCTCGGGCTGTGTTCGGTATAGCAATACTTGAAAAATGTCCAGGCCCTTGCTGCAAAGCGTAATCACCCAGTACCCTTCTTGGTGGTTGATTTTCGTGGCCATTAGGTTCCTCCGCCATGATTGCACCACCACTCTGCTCAACTGCTCAATTCTTTAGCTCGCACTTATTCTTTAGCTTAAGCTGTCTCAGCGTCTTGTTGATTTCTGGATCGAAAAGAAATTCTTCTTCCTTTACCCTATTTCTCAAACGCATAAAGCACTGTCTAGCAAAAGTTCAACGCTCACAAAAGATTAGAAATTCACGACACAATCAATACAAGATTCAATTTTTCAATTCTTCACCGTTTCCCGGCAACGGCGCCAAACACTTGATAACGGATTTTCAGCAAGTGTACTGAAGTAATATAGTAAGTAAGAAGAGTATCGTATCCACAGGGAACGGAATTTGATTGAAAACTGAATATGTATCAATGTATGGTGAACAAGAACAAGTAATAATAATGGTTTTGTTTGGGAAATTTAAAGAACGTAACAATAAAGCAATTAATAATAAAAGTGATAAAAGCAATAGTAATAAAGGCCTTGGGATTGAATTATAACACTTTCCTTCTCATACACTCTTAACCTAATTCAATATCATTACTTCCAATTACCAATCTGTGCAAATAAAAGCCTTTTCAACCAGATTCTTCTAGCAATGAATTTCATAAACCAAATTACCTAGCTTCTATTCCTAGTTACTAGAATAATTTAATCAACATTAAGATTAGTTTCTATAAACAGTCACTGCACTATAATCCATCCCTGAACTTATACATGCAATGCATTTACGTTTAGTTCTGATTTCGAAAAGTGCTTTCCAGTCACAATAAGAAATCTAAAATAAATCAAGGTAGGAATGAAACGTAAAATAGAGGTATTGAATTAAATGAAATCAAACTAAGATTAAGAGTGCATTTGAAGAAGAGAGATTACATCCAATCCCAAAAGTAAGAGAATTAGCTACACATGGTAGCCATGAATTTACAAAAGAAAAAGAAAATACTAGAGCTTGATGATGGTGGCGGCCTCCAAAGAGTCTTCACGAATGAGAGGTGGTGAATGATGATAAGTCCCCCTTCACGTTTGACCCTAACCTCTTTTTATAGCTTTCGCCTCTTCAATTAGGTCACTACGCCGCAAGTATTTCGTAAGTCACGTTCTCAGTAACATTGACATCTTCAATTTAGGTTTTCGCGCATGATGGACTTTAAGTGAGTTTTAGCCCAAGCTATGCGTTTAGCTTAAGCGAAAAGTGACTTATGCTCTTTTTCTGCTCCTTTCGTCGATTCCAACGCCTCTAATCTCTCTCCCTTTAGATTTAACCTAATTCTCAACAAAATTTTCTCTTTCCACAATAAAACTCGTTAAATAGAAAAAATCAATAATAAATAAAATAAAATCTCTAATTGAAACAGAATCAATAACAAAATCTCTAATTAAAACAAATTTAAATAATAAAATAAAAATAAACGGAAACAAAATCTCTAATTAAACATAATTGAATAACAAAATCATACCAAATTTTCATAAAATCAAACTAGTAATTAATTTGAAATAAAATCAAGACTTAATTAAATTAATAACAGAATCAACTAAATTAATAACAAAATCAACTGAATTAATAATAAAATCAACACAAAATATTGCATAAAATCACTAATAATTAACGCTTATCACAATAACCATTGCAAGGGTACATGACTTGTAAAAGTTCACTTGAGATGAGCTTCTAGGAATATTAAGAGGGCATGAGGTCCATACCAATGATCAGGAGCACAAGTAGGCTTCAATCAAACCAAGGTTTTCATGCAAGGTCTACCTCAAGGCAAATGCATTACAAATAGACAGGAACTAGAGCATAGAAAGTTCTAAAGGAGAAAGATGATACTTTTAAAGTTGAGTCGAATAACTCAACTGATGAGGAAATATTCAGGTTATCAAGAAAGTTTAGTCAGATGCTTAAATAAAAAGGATTAAGGATCTTTACGTCCATTATCGTGCTCCATCTCTTCACGACTCAATAGCGTTGACTTTACAATATTTATAGCAAGACTTTCATGCCCATATATAAGTGTTTCTCGAAAGTTCTTGTAAGAGGAAGGAAGGTAACAAAGCAACATCATTGCTTGTTGCTCATCGAAGAACATCTCATCCATATTTTCTTAAATCCATGACTAGTGAAGTAAATTCAGAAATATATGTTCTGATGGATGTACCTTCGTGCATGCGTAGCATGTATAACTTTTGCAAGGCTCTGAGATGATTGACCACTATCGTCTCAATCTATAATGGCTAATTTATTCAATACTTCCATTGTTGTTGTCTATGATATAACCTCTTACAATACATCATCAATGATAAATAGTTGGATTGTAGAAAGAGTCTTTTGATCAATATCATTTCATTCTTGCTCGTCCATTTCTAAAGGTCTTTTTTTCTTGAAAAATATGATGGTCAAAGTTCAAGAAAGAGGTGAATTGAACTATTAACTCTTTTCCTGAAAGCTAGAAAGTATGAATGAGTATTTTTATTAAACTTGATTACAATGTAGAGAATACACAAAAAAATAGCAAGTTAAAATGAACAAACAACAAGTTGAAATGAATCCTAGTATGTTTAATCAGTAAAAACAACTTGTTGAAATGCAAAATCAACTTGTTAAAATTTGTTTGGCAATTCTGGAAAGTGCAAATAACAGATTAAATTAAAACAACTTGTTAAAATTTTCTTTTCCAGCACTTAGACAAATTTCCCAATGGCAGCATAATTTTAACTTGTTAAAACCAGAATTTAACAGGTTGAAATTTCCTGGAACAACAGCATAATTAATTTGAACCAGTGAGCAAAATGCAAAGATCACATGACAGTTTTGACAAAGATTAAAACAACACAATTTTACTAAGAACATAAAAAGAATACACTACACTAGGTCTTAACACAATTATCAATGTGAGAAAGGATGAACACCCAAGTATAAAAAGCAAGATATGCAAGAGTACAAAGAATGAAAACTATGTTTTATCAAGAAATTTAAAAACCAGTTATGCAGAAATTTATCACCTAAGGTGCAGTTTAATACAGCTGATACGAGGGCTAAATTGATGAAGAAAATTACCACAAAATACTATGCTAAGCTGTTAAATAATGTAGCAATGAATCAATCAAGAGATACACCACATGTAATAGCCAAACCAGTTTGGAAAGAAGCACTAGATATTATAAAACTTCAATGTAAACAATTTTTAGTTAAAAGAATTATAAAAACTGTAGAAACTTTCAACAAAACAGTTTCAATATATGAAGATTAAGATCACAAAGCCAACAGTGATGATTCTAAATCAAAACAGCTTCAAGAAAACCAAACACACAAGGTGAAACACTCAAGAAACCATTACACACATGTTGTAGTGAAAACCCATAATATTAACAAGTTAAAAGTAGAATTTATCAGGTTAAAAACGGTGCCAGAGTGAAGAATATGAAGCTGCCCTATAAAACAACAGGTTATTTTTTATTTTAACAGGTTGTTTATACCAGTAAAATACGAAATGTTCAAAACCAATTCACAAATGGAAAGAGACAATGAAAGAAAGGATCACACGATGATTTTTATCCTGATTCACTCTTTCACAAGAACTACGTCCAGTCCTTTGCACAACAATGCAAAGATTTCCACTAAATCATACAAGTTTACATACACAAACACACTCAAGAACCAATCTTGAACCCTACAAGATTGTCTCTACCCCTTATGCAGCACCCTACCACATAAGTTGCACCACCCTAGTGCTATATCAGAACACTACTGCTATGTTTGATGCAAACAATACACCCAAAACGAAATCTTACAAGATTACACAATACACAATGCTTAAAACCCTATTTAAGCACTATACAACCAAGAATTGATGTGAAAACGAAATACAAACATAAAACCAGTTTTGCAGCAGCTAAAATAGTGTGTTATGCATAAGAGAGAAACTTATCTCTTCATAAGAATAACTGCCACAAAGATTCTAATCAATTGGATGCAATGCTTCCTTCAAAAGTGAGAAACCAAAGTAGTTTTTGTTAAATCTTGATGAATCTTTCTCACATGAAGGTGTTCTCTCCAAAACTATCTCAAGTAGTTCTTTAGAAGGTGTTTAAGAACCTTTGATTCGAAAAGTTACTTGGAAAACGCGTTGCATTACTATTTAAACATCACATGTCAAAACTGTTAAGAAAAACATGTTGTTTTGCAAAATCAACATATTGTTTTTACTTAAACACAAAAACAACAGGTTGTTTCTGAAAACAACAGGTTGATTTTGTTCTGCAACAACTCTTCTTTAAAAACCATTTTCAAAGTTAAATTTTCACTTGACTTTGAAAGAGAACAATGCAAGCAAATGATTAAGAGACACACACAAATGCATGAAAGGTCTAAACTAAGCCTATACTACCCCAAACTAAGGAACTACAGTCTTCCTTCGTCCAAGCCAAGTCTTTAAGCAATTTCTTCATCAAATCTCCAATCAAGGGGCTTCTCCACTAGCTCTAAGATTTTTTTCTTTCACATCTAATGTTGCCTTTAAATTTTGTTGTACAAGAACAACCATTGACCAAACCTTCTATATTCCAAAGTTGATATGTCCATTGAACTGTTGAAATCAAATTGTTGTTGCCATAATTTTTTTTTTGTATAGCTAACCCAAAATGCTACTAGCACTTTGATACCAGTTTGTTATAATATTTGCCAAAGATTATGAATAAAAGGACAATAAAATGTGGTTTAACATATAGCCTAGGTCCACACATCAAAATTCTATGATTGATATAAAAATACAACGAAGATTACAAAAGAAGTTTATAGAGTTCTTACTATCCCAAACCTAAATACACATCATAGATGTCAAAACTCTCATAACTCAATAACAATAAAAGAGAAGGAAAGAAAACAAACTTCTCTATTAATGAGAGAATGTGTTATGTTTGAGATGATCCTTTCATTGAGGAAAAAAATAAATTTAAAGGCAAAGTTTACGAATGCTAGTTATCTGTAAAACAATGGAAAAACATCTAATTTTCCTAGCCTCTTATTTCACAATATGCCTACAATTAAGGATAATACTTTAATTTCAAGTCACAAAGCAACAATATATGAAGGTACCACCTGGATATATAAGGGAGATTGAGGGAAACATACTATGCAAACTAAGGAAGCTATTGTATGGCTTGAAATAGTCACCTAGAGCATGGTTTGGGATATTCACCAAAGTCATGATGAGTCTTCAATATAAACAGAATCAAGGAGACCACACTTCTGTATATTAATCATTTTGATTCAGGAGAAGTAACATTTTTGTTAGTTTATGTTGATGATATTATTGTGATTGGTAATGATGAACAAGAACAACAAAGATTAAGTCAATGTCTGGTCAGAGAATTTGAAATTAAGACCTTGGAAAATTAAAATATTTCCTAGAAATTGAAGTTTATCACTCCGAAAAAGGGATTTCTATATCTCAACAAAAGTGTATTACTGATTTGTCGCAAGAAGCAAGAAAAAATAGTTGCTGGTGTGGCTGTTGACAAAGAAATGTATCAAAGGCTTGTAGGAAAATATAATTATTTATCTCACTAGACTAGATATTGCTTTTTTTTTTTGAGTTTGGTAAGTCAATTTATGCATAAACAAAAGGAAACACATTTACAAGTTGCTCTTAAGATTGTCCAATATCTGAGTGGGGCATTAGGAAGAGAAATTTTGTCTAGAATAATTAGGCTAATCTTAAAACATATATTAATGTTGATTATATAGGTTCGGTTGTTGATAAAAGATTAACTATTGGTTATTGCATTTTCTTGGGTGGAAACTTGGTAGCTTGGAAAAGTAAAAAGTAAAGTGTGGTAGCTAAGCCCACTGCTAAAGCATAATTTCAAGTAATGACTTAAGAGATATATGGGCTATTATGACTAAAAATTGTATAGAAAGACTTGAAGATAAGATGAGATGGATATATGAAACTTGTGACAACAAATATGCATTTAACATAACTCATAATCAAATATAATATGATAGAACCAAACATATTGAAAGACAAACATGTTATTAGAGAGAAGCTTGAAAGCGACATAATTTGCACACCACATGTTTCTTCTTAAGAACAACTTGTAGATATACTTACCAAGGAGCTTAGCAACAATAATTTTAAAAGAATTATATCTTAATTAAGAATAGAAAACATTTATTTACTCGTTTGAGGAGGAGTGTTGATTTATTCAGAAAATTTTTTATGTTTATTTTATTAGTTTGAATTATATCATATTAATTTTTAATTGAGACTTTAGTAGGATTATATATATATATATATATATATATATTATAAAACTTAAAAATAACTAAAAATACATGAAAAACATAATAATGTAAAATTATAGACTATAAATTTAAGACAATATAAATTATTATCTTAGATGCGTAAAATTCGTATGTAAAGTAAAATTGTTCATTTTATTTTTAGAGAAAGAAATATTTTAGAAATTTATTATTAATTTTAGAACTAAAAGTGTTAAAAAATTAGGCTCTAATACAAATACATTTTTTTGATACTTCCTAATTCCTGTTACTACAACCATTTCTCTTCAACTATTCTGACAAATTGCTGGTTGTTTGCGGACTCGGGGAAATTTCTTTTCTATAATGCGCCAAGAAAATGGTGTAATAACAAGCTTCGGAAAGAAGAGAGAGTGAGAAAAAGATGAGGTTTATGGGTTCCATGGCTCAATGGAGAAGCGTAGCGAAGGAAGTGTTGGATCGCGCAGGCATCACTGTGAATTTCCTGTGCTGGCTTCACTTCACCAGCAACTACCTCTGTTCCCCGTGTCACGTATTCCCTTCGAAGATTCAAGCTTTTCTGCCCCTCTTTGTGCGTTTTGGATACTCTTTTGATTCAATTGCGTGATTCCATTCTTGCAGGCTTATGGGGTTAGTATGCTCCCCACCCTCAACGTCACCGGCGACATCCTCCTCGCCGACCACCTCTCCCCGCTGCTCGGGAACGTCGGCCATGGCGACGTGGTCCTCGTGCGGTCCCCTCTCAACCCTAAGATCAGGTTGACGAAGCGCGTCGTGGCGGTAGAAGGGGACACCGTCACTTACTTCGACCCTTTGCACTCTGAGGCTTCTCAAGTTGCAGTGGTGTGTGTGCTTAATGGTTTGTTCTTCATTTGCTCTGAAATTAATCTGTGTTTTATTCTTTTCTCATGCTTTTGTAGTAAGTGAATGTGAAAAGAGTTTAATAGGTATAATTGTTTTTACATTGTCATCCAATTATCAAAGTCAACAAGGTAGGAGGTTCCTCACAATACGAAAGTATGATGAGGGTCATTGTACATTGACTTGTTCTTGCACATGCACTTGCATCTGCAAAGAGACTGGTTGGGATTCAAATCCAAGTCTAATTGGTCACCAAAATCGAACTTTACCACTATGTCAGGGATTGCCCTTATGGATTGTGATTAGTGGACGGTATAAACTGACTTCACACTGGTAGATAACAAAAGTCTTTGAAATGTAACTGGTTGATGGTTTTATTATGTTAGAAGGCAACCAATTGCAAAGTTAGGGGTCGATTGATTTATGAAAACATTTTTGTTTTGTTTTCATTTTGTTTTTTGTTTCAAAAAGTTTGTGAAAGAAATGCTGAAAATATTGTTTTCTTTTTCCGTTTTCACTTTTTCCTGGATAAACTTCAGAAAACATCAACCTAAATGCCCCTTTCTTTTCCTGTTATGAGTTTAGATGAATATTTGCTGTATAGAGTATATATACATATAATTGTATTAAAGTAGTGGCTTAATTGTATAATCATGTAAGATCATAGTGAGTAGAGGCTGGTGTGAAAGATTGCTTTAGTCATGAGATTGAAAGCCATTGATTGATGCTTTTAATTTGTGATTTATATCATAAGCTGTTTTTACGTTGTGTCTCAATTAGATGAGTCTTTTTGACTGCACATTCAACTGGCCCAGATGTTTAGGTAACATTTTCATTGAAGAATATGTGGAACTAAGAGAATGGTTAGAGTAATTTGCTACTTCTTCTCCACATACAGTTGCATTTCGTAACCAGGCTGGTGCTACACTGCAGCTCTGTCCCATGCATAACATTAGCAGAAGAGTCTTGAACATGATGGAATGCATTTATGTTTTACTCATTTGGTCATTTGAAAAGATGAGTTATTTGTTTATGATGAATGCTTGTGTCACCCAAAATTTCACTTGGCTTTAGGCTGAAAACAAGTATTTTTTTTAAGAAAAATATTATATAGTGTTCTTTTTTATAATGCAATATACTCGTTTATTTTAAACCCTATGCCCTAATTTTCATGTCCATGCAATTTTGGTTAGGCTATCATGCCAATTCAAATACTTTGTTTGCTGAACTTAAGATGCAATAAGTAGTTATTAACTTTCTTTTTGTTAAGAAGGTAATAACTTATTATGCAATAATTTATTTATTTCCCAAGCTCGTCTCTCCCTTTGCTTGGAATTTATATTTAGCTGGTTGCTTTGATCTCTTTGTCCATTATTGGATTGTATGTTTTAATTGCTGTTATAATCTGTTTTATCAATCTTTTCTCTACAGGTGCCTAAGGGGCATGTTTGGATTCAAGGGATAACATTTATGCTTCCTGTGACTCTCGCCATTTCGGTCCTGTCCCATATTGTCTCATAGAAGGGAAAGTGTTTTTCCGGGTAAGTGTATACATACTACATTCTTGTCTAATTTAAGGATTGGTTCTTTAGTTTTCTCTTCTTTATCTTAAGATTGTTTGAACTTCATGAAGCACTTTTCTCTTATCTTCATATGTTCTAACATATATTATTTCCCATAAAATTGCAGAGCGAGATAGAGTTGTATTGGTACTGTTATGTTAATGCTGTGATAAGTTTGTTCCTTTTTCTCACTAGTTTACATGGATAAATCAGTGATTTTGTAGTAACCAATGTTTTTGAAAGTAGACTGGTCATTGAACCGGTCAAGAATCAAGTTCAAGGTTCAACAGTCTAACCGTGATTGAACTATGGTTGAACTGGTTTTAATAAATACTCCCTCTAGTCCTTACTATGAGACGCTTATTAAAAGAAATTTTCGGTTAATTTTATACTACTTTAGATTTGTTTTACTTGTGTATCCCTATTAAATATTATGAGTATTTGAGGGAGTAATAATTAAATATTCCCTCCGGCCCTTAATATAAGACATAGTTTAAAAGAAATTGTTAAGGAATTTTACAGATTCTATGGAGCATTGAATTTATATTCCTTATTTCTCATCATTAATATTATGTATATATTTTTGTATTAAAATAAAAAATGAGAAAATAATTTTAAAAGTCATTAATAATAAATTTGGTACATTGCTAACATTGTTTTATAAATTCAACAAAAATCAACCGAATTAATTACTTTTATTGGTTTATGTGACTATGTGAGCAATGTCTTATATTTAGAACTGGAATATCATAATTTTATCATACTAAAAATTAAAAAAATCATTGTATTTGATTTTTAACATTCAGAATACATACAAAATCTGAATCAAATATATCATAATAATTATGTTAAATCAATAGATTGCAATAATGCCTATTAGAAATAATAAGTTTGCATACAATATAAGAAAAAAATAAAGTGACAAATTAAAATAATATGAAATCATACAAAAGTAAGATATAAAAATATAAATTGATATGCATTTATAACAATAGATAATATGTGGTAACATAATTCAAGAAATTGTAAACATTACTAAATAAGTTTTAGTTTTTTTATATTAAATTTTAAAAATAATTGTTTAAATCACTGGTTGAATGCACTGGTTTTCACTGTTTTTTGCCGGTTCTCACTGGTTCTAAAACATTGCTCGAATAATTTGACCTGTCATTGTAGTGGAAAGTGAAAACATCATTTGCTGTGTTGAAACTAGGTCATTCTGATTAATCAGTCGAACCATTTTGTGCTTTACTACAAATATTTTCCATGATAGGAAAAGAGTGCATGTTAACACTTGTTGGCAAGTATAAATTTGTTCTATTTACTGATTTTAGATCTTCTTTCCGTTAAAGATATTTCAAATAGTCTATGTTACTAGGTATGGCCACCTGCCAGCTTTGGACTACTAGATCAATGAAGAAATTTTGAAGAAGGTACTGTACTTTCAGTTGTGTTTAAGATGTCTGCATTCATCTTTTGTTTTAAACATTTATTGAACACTATGTCCCTGACTACAGAGCAAGTGAAATCTTTCACATGAATCTCAGCTTATTATTATAGTGTTAAGTACCAGGTTTTATGCCTATTGATGCTGTTAGGTTCCTAAGTTAGACTATAGAAATCCACTAACATAGAGAGTATCATAATTTATAGAAAATAGAGAATCTTGTTATTAATTCTCTAAACAATGCATACACCCGAATGGGTTACAAAGGAAAATGCTTCCTTTCACACAGAATAAACTTTGTCAATGTTCACAACATCCAAAAGTCCCCTCTACAACTAATGGTTGGTCTTTATATAGACCAACCTACATACAACACTCACTAACCAATGTGAACAACCATAACTGTCCCAGCTTAATAACCTAAATAGTCTTTCTCTATTTAATTCTTTTCTACAATAAACCTTCTACCCCTTTGCTCGCAAAAACAACCTTGTCCTCAAGGTTGAAATCCTGAAATTGATCATTCTTGATGGCTACATCCTCTCCGGTTGGACCAAATTTTGCAAGCTTCAAATCAGAAAATTTTGGATGGAAATCTTCATCCAATAGTATGTTGGAAGTTTTAAGATCCCTATGTATAACTGAAGGCTTTTCTTCATCGTGCAAATAAGGTAGCCCTTTTGCTAACACACATATTACCACCATTCTGGTATTCCAATCAAGTGGTTCTTCATCATGAAAACTATCATGAAGATGAGATTCTAGAGATCCCAAAGCCATGTACTCATACACAAGAAGACATTGATTCCCTTCCAAGCAGTAACCAATCATTTAACAAGCTGAGAGAGGCGTGTGGAGGCCCATTAGAGCTCCGATCGTCGCGATCTCCGCGGCATGGTGATCTCTTAGCAGAGGCGACTCGCTTGACAATGTCATCGACTCAAGTGACGACGGCGGTGGTGGGGGAGCAACAATGATGGCTGTAGAGAACAACTTGCATGTAGGTGGTGCGAAGGAGCTTAGAGCGTTGCGACCTCTGTGACACGGTGGTCACGAGGCCGGAGCAAGCTCAATCTGGCCAATCTCTCAAACATCGAAGTCATCTCCTTCCGTCCAAACCTCTAAATCAAAGGCATAGACAACTCATTCCAAGAAGGTTTCTTGGAATTCTTCCTCCAACAAGATTCGAAACAGTGGTTTGCAATGAATTTTACCTTTAAATTCTCCTTGGCAGATACATTTTGTATTGCAAGGAATTACATAGAATAAACTCTTGGCAATGTTCACAACATCCAAAAGTCCCCTCTACAACTAATGGTTGGTCTTTATATAGACCAACCTACATACAACACTGACTGACCAATTCTAACGACCATAACTATCTTAGCCTAACAACCTAAACTTCCTTTCTCTATTTAATTCTTTTCTACAGTAAACCTTCTACCCCTTTGCTTAATTGTGCTGATTCCAATTCCTACCAGATGTAGATGTTAAAATGTTTAAATTCTACCTCACTTCTCATGATATAAGTCAATCATTTATTTCAAATAAATAGGCTTTGAATTGGTGTGGTTTAGGAAGGTTAATAATGCTACATGTTTCGGCTACCATTTTCTTCTCTTGCTATCTTGGGAAGAGATGGTTGACTTTACAATGTAGATCCAATTGTGTAGTGGCTAATCTTTCTTAGAATTAGAAGCATGGGAAGATCCAATAACAATTTTACCACTTGGTGGTTGCTTTCTTTTATTAGTTGCTTGTCTCCTTATATAAATTATTGGTTTAAATCACCTGAAGCTTAAGAAACAATTGTCCAATTAAAAGTGTGATCATCGTTAAAAACCTACTCATTTCTCCCTCTTCATTGTCATTATCATCATCTACTTGTTCCACTAACCACTTGTTAGACTCATCAATGTCATTAATAAGGTATATTTCATTCCTAATATTGTATCCTTGAGCAAGTTATTGGATATACTTTATGTAAACCAAATTATGCAATTTTTTATAGTCCAACATATTCTTTTGATTTCTGACTGAATTTGTGTTATGAATAAGTAGAATGTAAATTAATTTCCTTTTACATTCCCAAAAAAAAAAAAACAAAAGATAATAATGAAATGAGTCGTATTATAAATAATGATTATTTTGTGCTTCATAAAATAACAATAGATACTCCTAACAATATTAAACATTTTATGAAAACTGTGTTATTTTATTTATTTATTGTTATAAAACTTTTAAGTTAATTCTATAATTTAGAATTAAATGAAAATTTTAACTTCTATGTTTCTTATTTTTTTAATCTCCACATTTCTTAAAGGACAATAATATAGTAAATTGTTAATGTTTCAAATTATATATTATGTCTTCATCATCCTCAAAATCTAAATAAAAAAGGAGTTTCTACCATGGAAGGAAAAAAATAACCAATGCATGCTGATAATTGCACCTCTCAACCTCCCTCCTTTTCCACATTTGTTAGATCGCGCTTGATATTTCACAAGTGAAAAACAAATGAAGAAAATGATTACAATGATTATGTTAGTAGAGCCATTGTCCAGCTCAAGGTAATGAATTTCTCCTTTGTTGTAGTTAGATTTACATTTCTTCAACAACTAGCCTTTCAATAGTTAGAAAGATTTATGTCAGTGAGAGGTCATTACAACGATGATCTCGCAAAATAATTCTACACAAATCTCAAATTCCTCGACAAAAGGGATCTAATCACTAAGGTGTTGAAGAATAAGATGAGGATAACATTGGACGATTGAATAAATGTTGCAAACTTGAAATACGACGGGAAAATTTTGATCTAACAGGCATCCTTGATTACCTCAACTACGAAAGGGTGGATGCTTTGGCTGAAATGTTAAGACCAGAGCTATGTGGATGTCTTTGCAGGAATGTCAAAAGTTTAACTATTAAGAGCAAATTGTCACATTATGTTTATTTTCGCATTTAGCACTTAAGTCAGCTCTTCAAAATGAAGAAAACGGTGAAGATGCCTCCAGTAATCGCAGTGATTCAGAGACCCTTAACATGTTGACCTGAAGGTTTCAAAAATTCTTGAAGAAGAAAGGAAAAGAGAAAAATCAACAAAATAAAAGGTATAACAGAAAAAGAAAAAGCTGATTTTGGTTTTACTAACTTCACTTGTTTTGGCTGTGACCAACAGGGATATATCAAGATTGAATGCCCAAACTTGGTGCACAAGGGAAAAGGTCAGGAAAAGAAATACAGCAAGAGTGGAAAAGCAAAGAAAGCCTACATTGCTTGGAAAGATAATGATACATCTTCCAGCTCCTCTTCAAAGGAGGATGAAGAAGCAAACATGTGCTTAATGGTTGAACACCATTCTGAGGCTAGTAGTGTAAGTTCGAGCATTTCTATGAATTATGAAAATTACACCACATTGCTTCAAGAATAAAATTGAATCGTTTGGTTTTGAAGAAGAAATCCATATCAATCCAAACTTTTTTTTTTTTTTTTTTTTTTTTTTTTT
>Ga0209700_100363_pt1 | contig 82755 bp, 40 predicted proteins | sample SiratroredBW_FD_187528 | JGI IMG/M metagenome (GOLD analysis project Ga0209700, IMG submission 187528) | Root nodule microbial communities of legume samples collected from California, USA - Siratro red BW (SPAdes) (version 2) | ecosystem: Host-associated > Plants > Roots > Nodule | place: USA... | reverse complement strand
CGGTGGCCAAACGGGTCGAAATTCACAAAAAGATCATTTTTTAAAAAAATTTCTTAAATTTTGTATGAAGGGTAATGAAATTGAATATGTGATTATCCAAAAGAGAGTGTTGAAGAAAAAAAAAAAATGAAAGTTTGGGCTAATGGAGTTTTGGCCGGCTTGAAGGGATTGGTGATGGTGTTGTTATTGCAGAAAGAGTAATAGAAGATGTTGAAGAAGAAGGATAGAGAGAGGACAATGAAGGAAGAATCATCATTCACTGCTTTATTATCATCATATGAAATCAGCAATGTTCATTTATTAAATTTATTTAATTTTATTTATTATTTATTTATTATTACTTGTAAAGAGGGAGAGAGATTTAAGAGTTTAATTTACACACACTCTAGCCATCATAGATGAAGGAAAGGACACGTTTTGTTAAGGTAAGGTGGGCTATGTAATGGAATGGTATGGGCTTGGATGATACAACTCTTTTGGAAATCATGTGTGAATGATTTGGTGGGGGGCATGACCCACCTTTCTCTTGTTTGTTTCATTATTATATTTGTGACTAAATTGCATAAAGGAATATGTACTTATAGTGATGTTCTTTTTTTTTGTTATGAATGATATTTTTTTTTGAAAAGTAGTTTTAAATTATGGAGAAAATGGATAAATATGCTAGTAGGGTTGTGAAAATTATTTTAGGAGAGAAAATTGTCTTAAAAAATGTTTATAGTTTTGCATTTTTTTTTAACTTGAGGAGAGGTTCACAATAGGGTTTTACAAGAGAAGTTAAAAGGAATTAGAAGGCTAAAGAATGGAGAATAGTTGTGGAGGTTCAAAACCACTTATTCATAATTAAGCTAAATTACTTTGGTCAATTATCTTAACTAATAGGCTAACTTAAGAAAATAATATATATATATATATATATATATATATATATATATATATATATATATTTAAAAAATTATGTTGTACCTTCTAATTTTATAATAGGCTAATTATTTTTGCATCTCAAAATTAAATCTCACATCTCATATAAAAATGCTGAGAGAATTACTGTGTTTGGTAAGAGTGATGAGGAGGGAGATAAGAGGAAATGTAGAAGATGAGGTCAAAAACTATTTCCGTGGTTGACTTTCTTCTTGTTCGCTTGTTATATTTTATATGCTTTCTCTTTCTTTTATTTGTTCAAGCTAATGATTTTTTATTCAACAAATTTGTGGATATATTAATAAAATGATGATGATTTAATGTCAAGAAATTGAATCAGTAAAAATATTGTCCCTAATAATATATTGATAAAAGAGAGGCTGATGAAAGAAACAAAGAAAATTAGCATAAACTTTTTATGATAGTTAGATAACAATATATATATATATATATATTTAGTTGTGAATAGTATGGGTCAATATCAACAAAATATACCCATTTTGATAAATTTTATCTAAATTCAAAATATATAAAACTGTTATATTGTCGTTATAGTTAATTTATGGTTTTAAAATGAAAACTTTTAAACAATAAAATAACCCATCATAATTGAAAAGTTACATCAGTCACTTTAAAAAAAAATTATATTCCAATGAATAAATCCTAACACATAATAATATAATTTTAAAACTTATCTAAGTAATTTATTAGCGGTGAAACATATTTTATGATTATGGCATCGTTTATATTCACATAAGAATCAAACTAAAAGAGTGGCCTGTAATAAAAAAGAAAGTTTTGAAGTGAGAAGGGAAGAACAAGAGAAAGGATTCTTGCAAATGTTGACATGACACAATGTTAGTTATGTTAATTACAAAGTTGATCAAAAACTCCAAAACAAACTAACTAATGCATGGTGAAAAATCATCTTCTTATAATAGCTTTTCAATATAAAAGTGATGAGAATATTCATAGTGTTAGTGCCCTAAACACATGCAAACATTTGCATGAAGTGGAAGTGTTTAACCCCTCCAAGTAAGTACTTTGAAAACTGTTTAGGAATGAGCATCTTTTGACTGAGTGATGATGGCAATTGGAATTTATATGATAAAAGGATAAAGAGGACACAGATCCTTCTCCAGAAAGCTATTAAGAATATTCAGCTAATTTCCATACTTAGTGTAACTTTATTAGTTATATATATATAACCTAATCCACATATTTTAAGAAAATTGTCTAATATCAATAAATTAGTCAATATACTGTTACATATCGTAGTTTTTTTTTAAAGGAAAATTTGTTGATTTTTATATGTTGTTTTTTAAAATTTCTAAGATAATATAATTTTTTTTTCTAATATATCATTTTTATTATGACTTGAAAATGGTTTGGAAAGTCAAAATTAAAAGAGGTATGATTGAATAAATAAAAATTTCTTTTTTTATTTGGATGAAAAAAACCTTAAACTACTAAGTGATTTCTTTGTTGTTCTAAAATTATCCTTATATATTTAAAACTAAAGTAGTTAAGTGTAACTTTGATTTTGGTGAGTACTTTGGTTCTCAAATGAGTATAGGAGAGTGAAGTTTTATCCCATCCACTAAGATATTTGCTATATTAACCTTTTAATGAAAACACGTTCATTAATTAAGGTGTTTTAAAAAATAATTAATACATCAACCATAAACGATTGCGTGTTCATTCATCAAATCATTGTTATGGTTTAATCGCATTATTAGTCAACAAACCCACATGTTTTCCACTTTCTTTAGTGCTTTTCTTGGAAGATATCTTGGGCAAAATGTTAGGCTTTAGATCACTATGACACGATGAGATCCCAATTTTTGCTAGAGATTTTGATTAATTATTTTAATGTGATATTTTTAGGTTTAATTACATATATTGGTAGTGTGATCAAATTTTTTAATTATATATATATCATTTGACTATTATTATTTTGTATTTTTTTCATTCTAAATTTTGTTTCACATATTTTAAATTTTTTTTACACATTTTACCACCACGTTAAATACGACAACATTGTTTTGCAAAATAATTATAGTAAAATAATATCGTTTTAAAGTTAGCAATTTAATACACATATAATGTGTCAGTAAAGTACGTTAAAATTAAAAAAATTATAAAAATGTTAAAAAATAGTAATAGCAGTTAAATGATAAAATATACAATTAAGTTACTATTTATATCTTTTAATAAAACTCAATTTCGAGTTATTACTAGATCGTAATCCGATATTGACACTTTTGTTTCAGATTGTTTTTTCTTATTATATATTTTATATAAATTAAGGAAAATAATAATAACTTTAAAACCATACCGTTTTCATCCTTTTAAACTGATGAAAGGGTTGTAATTAGCAGAAATAAATAAAAGAAACAATTAATTGTCATTTTTCATAAAATAATTATGAAACTACCAATTTTGCCCTTACGATTTTATCTCAAAATAAATATTTATTTGTTGTTTTTTATTGTTCATTTTCATGATAAATATGTAAATTAATTAAAAATCGATTAGAAATAAGGATATAATTGACGGGAAATAATCAATGCTATATTTTTCTTTAAAAGTGAAAGATAAGTATGAAAAAAAAATCCAAAAAATTCATCCCTTGAGAAGGAATTCAAAGAGTGATTTTATTAAAATATTTCTAAAGTATTTATTGATTCAAAGTAAATTTTTCATTCATAAGTTTTTAAATTTTTGGAAAGTTCAATTCACACACCTTCTTAAACTCAACTTATTTTTTCTTTTTTATCAATGTGCAACAAGCTCTCTATCCTTTCAAACCTTTTAAGACTATTACCAAAATCCATCTATCAATGTTTGTAAGGAGATTGATTTTCTCATCCTTTCCTTTCATATGTCTAACTACTGCTTTCTTAATTAACACGATGATTGCTAGAAAATATTTAAGAAAAAATAAATTAATATTTAATAATAAAAGCCTCTTTAAGATATAACTATCTAAGAATGATCAAACAATAATTTATATGATTGAAGAGTGATGATGAGATATTAGTTACCAATTCAAGTATCAAGCTAATAAATTACTTTTAATGCAAAAATAATAAATTAAACATTCACTTATCAATTTTATCAACAAATAATCTTTTGAGGGTGGATAAATTGTTCTATCAACTATGAATTGTGGCTTAATGATAAGTGTTTGATCCAACAATTTGTATCAAAACCAAAATCACAAGTTAAATTCTCAGTAAGACGCTTAGTCAAGAAAAGATTGTTACATGTAACATCAATTATTCATTTTACGTATGCCAATTCATAATCAAAAAAATTAATTTATTATTACACAATTACTAAAAATAGATGCTCTTGAATAAAAATAGTTATGTTATAACTATAAGCTATATCTAATTACTATACACTAGTAGAAAAAACACATTCTACGACGGGATATCATCGCGGTTAAGATGAAACCACAATTAAAAACAACGTGGTGACATTTTTCAAATTAAGTACAACTATACCAGCACAATTGACGCGAGAACCGCGACGGTAAGACACAAATATTTTAAAATTGAAAACTGAAGGGAGATACCAACATGGTTATGGAAACAACCATGTTGGTATCTGCAAAACAATTTTTAAATTATTTTGCAGGTTGTTAGTGGGAACCGCGTTCGTATCCCACATACGAACGCAGTTCCCACTAACAACCGCGTTCATATCCCCTTCTTTAGGGCTTTTTGTGTATTTTCCTTCTCGCTTTCGTCTTTCTCTCTTTCTCTTGAGTAGTGCCATTCTTCCTCTCTCAGTCTCGTCATTTCATTCTTCCTCTCTCGGTCTCATCATTTCATTCTTACACTCGGTCTCGCGCTTTAATTCTTCCTCTCTCGGTCTCGCCATTGCATTCTTCCTCGTGGTCTTGCTATCTCGCCATTTTGCCATTTCGCCATTCCTCGTGGTCTTGCCATTTCCGCCACCACCACCACCACTCATGTCTCTCTTTCTTTCTACCTCATTCTTTAACTCCAAGCTTCTTACTCGTTGTTTTTAGTATTGTTTTACACAAACCCGTTGTTAATATTGCTAAGCATGAACCAATCTCATAGTCACGCATTTGTTGTTAATATTGTTTTACATAAATTCCATGATTAACTTTCAACGTTTTCTGCAGCAAGTATTGGATACCTTGATTTTTAGCCATTTTTGTTGAAAGTTTGGCATTTTGGGTGGCATAGATTTTTCTTCGAGAAAGAGTGTTTCAAGGTCCATAGCCATTCCTTCTCAACTTGAAATTTTCGTTTTGGTGTGTATATTAGATTAACTTGGTGTGTATATTAGATTAACTAAAAATGTTGTATTATCATAAAACTAGTAGCTATACAAATGTATCATAATTTTCTGCACTTATTTAATTTTCTCTGTTTAGCTTCATTTTCTATTTTGAGGTATCCGCCATAGTCGTCCACACGTTTCTCAAGTCTGTTGCCATTGTATCGTGGTGTTGCTACCATTGTCTCTACTTTTCAGGTTCGTTCATTTCTTTTGTCAAATTCTCAATGCTTCTATTTAATTAACTTACTAGGATAATGTTAGAGAGACTAGAGTATACCATGCATGTTGGTATTGAGTCCGGGGATGTTCGATCCCCGACATTTTATGTTTTCTGTAATATTTATGTTTATCATTACGTGTTGGTATTGAGTCTGGGGATGTTTGATCTCCGACATTTTATGTTTTTTGTAATATTTATGTTTATCATGACGTGTTGGTATTGAGTCCGGGAATGTTCGATCCCCGACATTTTATGTTTTTTTGTAATATTTATATTTATCATCACGTGTTGGTACTGAGTTCGGGCATGTTCGATCCCCGACATTTTGTTTTCTATAATATTTATATTTATCATCACATGTTGGTACTGAGTTCGAGAATGTTCGATCCCCGACAATTTTAGGTTTCATTTGTGTCTTCTTTAATATGTATGAAATCTTATAGTTAACTTGTAATACGTATAGTATAATATATAGTAATATTTGTCTAAGTTGTAATATATTGTAACAACTTTCTAGTGTATGCATATATAGACTTATATAATGGTTGTGTAAATACTTAGAATTGTTGTATTTGTGGAAAATTGAATTTTGAATTAAGTATGTGTTGAATTGGAGATATTGGATTTTGAATTTTGGTTTTGGTAGCAGCTGTTTAATTTTGGTATTGGGCAACAACGAATAACTGCTGCCATTTAAAAAAAAAACTGACATATACCAGCGCGGTTGTAGAGAGAATCGCGCTGGTATGTGTCAGTTTTTGCTATTTCTGCAAAATATGAGTCATTTTTCAATGCGGTTTCTAAAGAATCGCGGTAGTATGTTATACTTTCCATCACGATTGTACAATCGCATTAGTATCTTCAGTACTTTTTATCGCGGTTACATCCATCACAGTTGCGCTACAATTACAATTAAATATCTTTTTTCTACTAGTGATAATACAAAAAATATTTAATTTTCATATGAATTTTTTAAAGTAAAACAGTGATATAATTAATCATAATAAATTTAAATATGTTGGTACCATTTATACTTATATTTGAATAATTGTTTATTTTTATTTTATTTAAAATTTTATATTTCTGTCTAAAAGATAAGTACTTTTTTATTGTAATTGTAGTATTATTAGTGGTCAAGAGTCAAGATTGATTAGGTCAATAGTGAAGATTCATTAAGTCATTCACCATAGAAGAGAAACATTGAAAATATGCTGCAACATGTTTTTTTCTCTATCTTAGACGTCTAAAAAACTTTATAGGCTATTATTTTAGGGAGATATTTTCATCAGAAGATTCTATATGAACCATTTAATTTATAAGTTTTGACTTGATTGGAATTTCTCCTTTAAATTATTATAAGTTCTTAGCACTTTCTATTACCCCCTACTTTTACAAATTGTGTAGAATCAAGAATTGCCTAAAAGTGCTATTGGACCCACTTTTTATGTTATGTTTAAGGTGTAGAAAAAAAAAATGATGTCATGATCATAGCATTAAGTATTCATAACCCTATTTATTATTGTGTTAAGTAGAGATCAGTTGAGGAAAGTGACTCTTCTTTCCCAATTCGACCATATACTTCTTCATCAACTACAAAAGTTGGCCACAGTTTTTTTTTTTTTTTTTCAGATTTATATGTATATTCTATACAATAATAATAATCAATATATGTCGATAAAAAAATATTTATTAAAATAGTTTTTAATTTATCATTATCTTATATTATTATAATTGTCAACATTATTATAGTTTGACTAGGTATTGGATGATGGCATTATTGTTTCCACCGATATTAATAATAACAGTGACAAATAATAACACTGAAGTTAAACACTGTAGTCTTAAAGAAAATTGATATAGTAATTAAAATATTTATAAAGAAATAACTGAGTATTTTAGATGTTTATTTTGTATTTTATGGAAATTTAAATATTTTTAATAAAAAATGAAATTAAATATTGCGGATTTGATATTGCACATTTAAAAAAAAATTAAATAAATATTTTAATATAGCAGTTTGTTTTGAGATAAAAGTAATTATAAATTTAGGTCTTTCATAATATTTTTTTTTTTCACTTGATGCGACCTCTCTTTTAAATGATCATAATTTAGAATAGAACAAACTTGATAAGAAATAAAAAAAGAAACAAATTTCACTATAGAAGAAATAGAAATTTATCCTAATTAAAATTCTCATTAACCTATCTTGATCTGTCCGCATAACTGTCTCCTCAATAGGATAATTTAATCGTGAAAACAATAAATAATGATAATATAATTCTAGAATTATATATAATTTATATTTAGATAGATGAACTTTAGATGAAATGAAGAATAAATTAATTTTATATCTATATATAAAAATTTTATTATTCATTTAATTTTTTAAATATCTCTAATATAAATAATCACGTCTTATATTAATTCTTCTTTCATAATATCTTTGAGTTTGAATTTTAGGTATAAAAATAATTTCTATTATAAGAAATAAAATAATGTAATATGTTACTGCCTAAATAAAGTTATAGCATGCAAATAATACATACTTGATGTGTTTACCAAAAATATCTACACAAATCTAGGCACTTTGATAAGGCTTTTTCCAATAGAAATTATTTTATTTTGTTAAATTATAACTTTGATACTCTCTTTAATGATTTTGGTCTTTCTATTAATGATTTTAGTCTCCACATTTTAAAAATATGTAGTTTTGGGTTATTTATCAATTTTATATGCATTTATTTCTTTTATTTTTACATATTAATTAATTTAATTATTTCTTCACAATATCTAAAATAAAATATATTTGCTCGAGGGTTCAATATAAAAAATAAAATAAAATAAGATATGTATAAATTGAGGTTAAATAAAAATTTCAGAAGTACAAAAAATTGTAGATAAATAGTTAAGGGAGGATCAAAATTATAATTATTTTTTTATTTTTTCATGAGTTAGAGTTTAAGAGTATAATTTGTAGTTAATTAGAAATACAGATTTTGGAGGAGTCTAAATAGAAGTGATGATGGTTCTCCTAAATCTAGGTGGTGGAAAGATATTAGAAGTATTAGTGGGGATGACGAGTTAGGAGGATGGTTCAATGATAATATAACTTAAAAGTTAGGCAACGAAAATAAAATTTTGTTTTGGAAGGATAAGTAGTTAGGAGATCGAAGTCTTAAAGTTAAGCATATATTGTTAGATAAGTTAGATTTTGTTTGCCATGGTGAGTGGCAAGAGCATTAAGAATGACCATTGATATGGAGAAGTTAGTTTGAGGAAAAAATCAATTATTGAAGAGTTTTTATAGCAGGTTCAAGGGTGTAGGTTGAGAAGGGATACAAGTGATTAGTGGATATGGAAGGGGGTCGAAAGTCTAGTATATATTGTTAGATAAGTTCATTATAGAGTCATGACTGGACCAAGCAACATTTTTATGCTTCTAGTTAAGTTTCAACAAAAAGTTTAACTTAGTATGAAGCCGTATATGGGTGACATGCATATGGAACATTTGGACTTAAAGAAATAATATTTTCTTCGAGTTTGAGGTAGAGGAGGTTTTTAATCTTGTTCAAATCGAAACTTGGGCTTGGGTCAATAGGTTTATTTACACACTCTTATGAGTGCCTTAATCCTACATAATGCATTAAATAGATTACCTGATGGTATGCCTATTTTAAAATCCTACACCTGGTATGGTAATGGAAATATCACACATGTTGAAAATCTTGGATTTAGCATTATGTTTAATTTTAACTGGGATATATATGTACTGCTAACAATCTCTATCATCCGATGAGACATAATCGGGAAAATCTCATAAGAATAAGAAGTGAGTCAAACCACATAAGGGAATGACACTACCTTTAACCCAAAACCTTAAGACAATAGGTTTATGGGTCTTCTTTCTTATATATTGCTTAATTTTCTCATTTTTACTCAATGTGAAACTTAGACTCACACTTGGATACCCAACAGAAAATAATAGTGTGTGTAAATCAAGTATGAAGAAGGGTAGGAATAGAATTTTGTACAACATGTCTTTAGAAAGAAGAGCATGGTCCAAGTGTTGTGCCTGATGATGACAGTCCCAGATATTACTTTAACTTCACAACTACATAACATGATGTTGGTTGCCTAGTGCATGGAGAATTCTATAATATACTATAAGTTATATTTTCTCAGTATAATGCATAGTGTAGAGGAATTGTGTTGATATAGTTAATTATTACACTCTTAGGCTTTGTTGATAAGTAATCACTAATACAAAAAATACTTTTTATATTGGTTCTAGAGGATATTTTATATCAGTTTTGGAATCAACGTTGATGCTTGATGCAAGAGACGTTGAAAGTCTTGAACTTTTTGTATCGATTCTATAACCGACAACTTGGTCTTATGTGTGAATGTAAATCATACTTTGCATCACCAAGTTCTTGAACTTCTCTTAAGTGAAACAACTTCACATTAAAATGCTTGGTTTTCCCATACGGGATTATGTGAAATTGAAATTGTTGCTTGGTTATCAAAATAAACTTTTAAGTAGTGGCTGACTGAGGTTGAGGAGGTGGCTCACTTGATCATTACTTTTGAATGGTCAAAGAATATTTTTGCTTCTTTCTAACAATCTCTTAGCTTCCTGGTATGTACTTTTTTACAGAACTGGAAAGACGTGGATGAAGAAAACATATTTTACAATTTTAATAATAATAAAAAATTATATAATATAATATAATAAAAATAAATATAATACAAATATTAAATGATAAATAATAATAAAATAAATTTTGTAATAATAATAAAATAAATTGATATAATATTGTTAATAGTAATAAAGTAATAGTAAAAACATAATAATACAAACATTAAATAATAATAATAAAATAAATTTACATGATAACAAAACTAACAATGAAAAATAATAATAATAATAATAAAATTAAATTTAAAATTATTAACTAAAATTAATTTACAATAACAAGGATAATTGATCATTTTATAAATATAAACTCTTAATATTAAAAACTTAAATCTATATGTATTAAGTTACTGAGAATTTTACTTTTAATTCTTTTTTCTTAATTTAAAAAATATTTTTTAATAATTTTTTATTCTCTCAAATTCATTTCATGATAAAAGCTTCTTTAATATAGAGTCGCATATAATTTAATATAATTTTCATAAATATCAATTGTAGGAAATGACTTGATAATTAATTATTTATAAAATAAAAATTGATTGATAATTTTTATATGCTTATTTTTCAAATTTTTTTATTTATCACGCATTGATATGAAGTTTAAAACTTTACTTAATATATTAAAATCCGGTTTTACCAATTATTCAAAATAATGTAAATACAGTAAATAATATCCATATATTAAGTTACTACTACATTACTACTACTATTACATTACATACTACTTACATGTATTTTCTTTATTGACCTTTTTATATTCATATTAAAATTTTCGTATTCAATTTTTGATTTGTTTAAACAAATTAATTTAATAATATCATACAAAGCAAAAATAAAAGAAGCAAAATAAAACAAATTTGTCACTTAGAAAAAAAATTGTTAATAACAAATTTGATTGTTTACTGTTTTTCTTTTACATATACATGTGTTATTAATGCAATAAATTTTAAATTTTTTAGAAATACATTTAACTTAAAAAATTAAATTGAATACATTATTTTTAAATATTTAGTTTTGTGATAACAAATTCTATGTTGCTTTTAAAAAAATATAGATATTTCTTAATATTTATAAAATTGTAATTATTATTTATTAAGAAAGTTTATTAATATTTATCAAGATAATTTGTTATTATTTATCAACACTGTTTGTTTATATTTTATTTAAAATTGTGTAAAATATTATCAAATGCGTTATATTTTTAATATATCTTCTAATTCTATTAAAAATTGAAAAAAATAAATTTTGGTGTAACTATAATTCAAATTTAAGATCTTTATCATTTTATTTATTAACACAATACTTTAAAATATGTAACACCGTTCATATATAATTAATTAAAAAACAAAAATTTTGTATTGAGAAAACAATTATTTACATTTATAGTATAGGAAACAATTGTGAATATTATTTTTATTATTATTAAAAAAACTTACTTTCTGCACTATGATCTATACTTACAGTTTTTTAAAATACTAAAATTATCCTTTGACATTTATAAATTATTATTTCTTATCTTTTTTTATTTATTTTTTCTTTTATAATAAAAATGTCCTATGATTTTTATAATTTTCCTGTATGAAACAAATTAATTTTCTACACTTTTTATAACATATTGTGATTTTTTTTTTCTTGCAACAACCTAATTTTAGTTTCTTCCTAATGTAACGGAAGAATATACAACAAATAATGTAACCTACAGAGAAATTAGGGAGAGAAAACACAAATTTTACTTTATTAATTTAAAATTAAGAAGATTTTATATATATGGAAGAAAAAAAAACGTTAACTTCTTTGAGAAAAATCAACAAAAATCTTACTTTTTTTTAATTTAAAATTTAAAATATGAGAGAGAGAAAAAAAACAAAATAAACGATTAATTTATTTTTTAATTTGGTAGTTACACTGATAGAACACTGAGTCAATTAATATAGGCAACCATTGCCGAACTATTAACACGTTATTAATTTATAAATTTATAATTTATTTATTGCTATTTGTTAATAAAGAAAATAATATATATTTATATCTCTATGCATCAATATTATATTATAATACTAAAACATATTATTTAATTTTTCGTGCAACATATAAATAATTATTTGATGTCATATAGTAATATAGATTAAAAATAATATTTTTCTTTTATTTTAGAAGAAGATAAAAGTAAATAAATCTTTTCACAGATATTAAAATTAAAACTCATTTATTTTAAATCAGTTAAAAATGTAAGTGTTTGTAGAATTATATTTTTCTCTTATAAAACAATTTCAAAATTTAAAGAGTTACTCCGCGTATAAGTTTCACTCCACAGTCTCTCCCACAGTCTCTCCCATTGCTTTTCTCTTCGAATTCCAATTCCACATTCTCCCATCTCCAGAAAGCGCTTCCGATTAGGAGAGGGAATAGATTTTGGCAAAGAAATCGAAAAGGGAATAGATTTAAACAAAGAAAAGGAGTTAATGGAGTCATTAGTTCGCGACGAAATCTGTATGCAACACATCATGAGAAGAGGACAGGGAACATTGACCTCGAAATCAAGCGGTTAGACGAGTGGTTACGGGCCCTATCCAAGTGGAGGCGTCCTCCTCTCTCCGCCGATTACCTCGCACAATCTCGTAGCGTGGGTGAGTGTTAATTGTTTTTACGCTTTTTATTTGGTGAAATTTTATTGATTTGTGCTGAGTTTCTGTTTTTGGCTTTTAGTTTTTCAGCAGCTGGAAATTGATTATGTGATCGGAAAGTGTCACAGGGAGTTGCTGCCGAACTTGTCTGGACTATTATGAGAATCTTTGGAGTCACGAAGGAAGGTTTGCTCGTGTTTTTGCTATCTTCATGCTACAAAATTTGGTTTCTTAGACAATCGGAGATAAACATTTACCCCTCAGTGAACCGTCGCTAGTTTTAGTTGATCATGCGATTGAGCGTTTCTGTTAATTTTCTATCTCTAAGTCAAGTGTGGTTTGCATAATGGATTAAAGCAAACCAATCTCAATTGTTTTGGTTCAGTTCTGCCAAGTCAGTTTACACTCATCATCTGATTGCCCCTAAGTCTTTTAAAAGCATAATCAATAGATATAATTAGCAAAATAATGTAAGAAGTTTCATAATAAGTACAATTCTAATATATGAATATGTTAATTTTTGGCAATATATGCATAGATAATGAACTGCACAATTCCAGTCTGTGTTCCATACTGGAACACACTATATTCTTAGGAAACCAAACTTATTTGGATTTGTTAGGTCTTTTGGTTGCCAAATTAAGATTCATCAACCTAGTGCACAAATAGTTTGTTTGATTCCAGATATGAAGTAATGGATGTTTCAGAAAACGGCAAATTGATGCTTTTGACAGACTTGTGCTGAATATATTTTGTATAGCCCAACATACTTTCTTGCATAATCATCAGGTACCTTTCATAAAATGTCTAGATTTTCCAATTATTACAAGTGTCAAACAATGAATTTTTGTGCCCAGAAATAATCTGTTTTGTGACAACTAGTCAAGTGTTTGTTCGAAAAAGTTGTTGTAAAAATAAAAATTGTATATGATCTATCATTGCACTTATGATTATGGCTCTCAATTCAACCGTGCAGCTCTTTGTAGGAATTATATAATTAACTTATATTTCTTTGTTTGTCAGGACACAGTGTTTGCTGCAATGTTCATGGGTTCGAATCATATTTTTACGTCTGTTGCCCTCCTGGAATGGGTCCAGATGATATCTCACTTTCACCAAACACTTGAGGTATCTGGTATAGTATGTGAAAATACATTTTTTTTCTGGTTTTTAATATAGAAAGGGAATAGGGTTTAATTACTTGCTTTTATCATGCTTTAGGGATGGATGAGAGAAACCAACAAAAACAGTAATGTAGGAAAATTCGTTCGCCGCATTGAAATCGTGCAGAGGAGAAGTATTATGTCCTATCAGCAATATGATTCCCAGCCCTTTCTAAAAATTGTAGTTGCACTCCCAACAATGATTGCCAGCTGCCGTGGTAAACTTATATAGTTTCAATATTTTCTAATATATCAGTCATCTTGTCAAAAGTCAGATGTCTACTAGTATGTCTGAATTTTTTTTACAGTTGTCTTTGTCAAATTTGCTTCACTTATGAATCAATGTTTCTCACTAATATTTCAAAACATGTCAGGTATTCTTGATAGGGGTATTCAGCTGGATGGTCTGGGAATGAAGAGCTTCGTGACTTATGAAAGCGATGTACCTTTTGCTCTACGGTTCATGATTGATTGCAACATAGTAGGTGGAAATTGGATTGAAATTCCAGCAGGAAAATATAAGATGATAGCGAAAAGCTTGTCTTATTGCCAGTTGGAGTTTGATTGCCTGTATCCTCTTCCATGTGTTAATATCTGTGTTAAACGGTTATGGAATATCAAAATCTTTAGATTTTTCTGTTCTCCCCTTAACAATATTATAGGTATTCTGATTTGATTAGTCATGATCTAGAAGGGGAATATTCAAAGATGGCTCCATTTCGCATATTGAGTTTTGACATTGAGTGTGCTGGTCGTGAAGGTCATTTTCCCGAGCCTAGCCATGATCCTGTTGTCCAGGTCCCTTTGCCTTCTCTTTTGCACCTGCAAATTAGTACACTGTGTTATTATTTTTGATCTGAAAATTCTCACTTCTTTCAGATTGCTAATTCGGTTACTTTACAAGGAGAAGACCAGCCACTTATTCGTAATGTCATGACCCTTAAATCATGCTCTCCTATTGTTGGTGTTGATGTGATGTCATATGATACAGAAAGAGAAGTCCTGCTAGCTTGGAGGGTAATTTCATTGTGTGCTTATTCATGTTTATACTTATCAAGCATAAGAATTTCTGCAAAGCCCCCAATTTTTATTCACTACTCTCCCTAAATAAACTGCTTTTGGGACATCTTGCATGTTTTGTTTCATAGGATGAGATGCTTTTTGTAGTTCTTACAACTTCATCAATGATGAATGCCATTAAATATCCTTTGTTTCTTAAACTTGTATATCACAAGTCAGTTTGATATTATGTAACTGTTGTATGAATTATAATATTTTCTCTATTACACCCTTATATTTTGATGGAGGTGTTATTCTTGCAGGATTTCATTCGGGAAGCGGACCCTGATATTATTATTGGATATAACATCTGCAAATTTGACCTGCCATATCTCATTGAGGTGTTGACTTGACTTTTAAACAGAACATTTTTTGAGTCGATAACTGGAAGGTTCTGTTATTTAAAACAAAGGTTGTGTGCATGTTGTTGTGGTTATTGTTTTAATTTAATTTGTTATTGTCTTGTTTTTCAGAGAGCTGCAAACTTGAAGATAGCAGAATTTCCAATCCTTGGTCGTATTAGGGACAGTAGAGTTTGGGTAAAGGATACAACTTTCTCGTCAAGGTAAAGAGATATAGTCTTCTGTCGTGTACAGGTTTCCTCTCATTATTCTATATAGAAACTTGATTTCTATAGCAAATCCTGCATTTTATATTCTTAACGTTTTCAATGAGTTTTGGAATTAGTATCTTTTTCCTTTAATCTACCTTATTGACACTTGATGGTTTTATAGGCAGTACGGGACCAGGGAAAGTAAAGAATTTACCGTAGAAGGGAGAGTTCAGTTTGACTTACTCCAGGTTATGTCAATATTGTTTTGCTTTAATTGGCTTCTGGTGGACACAGAGTTTATTGCTTAACAGGTTTGTTTGTTATGTTTTCATTTGAAGGTTATGCAAAGAGACTACAAATTAAGTTCTTATTCACTAAATTCGGTCTCAGCACACTTTCTTTCTGAGCAGGTAAAGTCATTCTTTTGACATCAGTTATTTTCCCCTTTATTGTGTATTGGCTGCGACTTAGGGTTTACATGCAAGATCAAAGACTCCCAGATATTGGGAGTTTTGATACCATCTCAAAATTTAGAAGGAATAATATATTGTTCTATATTAAATTATGAGGTTATTGGACCTATATATACATGTACCTGCTGGCTATTTTATAGGAAATATTAACAGCTGATCCTAAGGAGAGAAATCTCTATGAATATGGGATTGTTCTTAAATACGTAATCCTAATATGAATATAAAGATACATATGTGATACAGAATAAAATTACATTAAAGATAAAATATAAACTTCCTAAAATATAAGAGTAACATGATTTTGACATATTCAAATATATATTGGTGGTTCTGTTTTTTACCCATTTTTGTATTTTGAAAAATTAGATTCTTGTGTCAAAGGAAAAAGAAGCCCGTGTTATAGAACATGATCACTTGTACTATATGCGCCAAAACATCAAATTGTATGTTAGAATTACACTTGAACTATGTAGGGAAATAAGAAATAATTTATTGATAACAATACATTCTCAGTTCTATTTGTAACAAACAATCTCTTTAAAATACAAAAATACACCAAAATAAATAAGAAGATTCTAAAGATATTATCTCTTAATCAAGTTCGGACATCCTGAAGATATTATCTTAATAAACCACTGTTTACAACAATTACCATGAATTTTTTATTTTTTTTTATTTTAGATTTTGTATTCTATCTCAAGTCCTGTTTCAAATGTTAGGTGCTAAGTTATTGGTGGAACCATACAGTATTGGTACTGGTTTGAGGATTGTTTTAGGCTTATTGAGCTTGTCATGTCTAAGTTCTGTGGGCCATAAATGTATTTTATTTGATTTTGTAATTGACAGCGAGATGCCGCCACTGCACCAAATGTTGGAGACAGAGTAATACCACATGTTCCCCTATTTGTTTTTTTAGTTTTTAAACACTTGTTTAGATTTTTCTCTAGACTAACATGTGTAAGAAAATCAGGCATATGAGAAATCAGAGGACCCTTATGTTCTAGAGAACAACATACCTGTAGATCTTCAATACTATCTTGAGTATCAAATTAGCAAGGTTGGTTTATCACTTTCTTAGATGTTTAAGATTTTTCCAAATTGCTGTTCTTTATTAACTTCATTGTATCGCAGCCGATTCTAAGAATTCTTGAGCCAATTATGAAGAATGCTTGGAGCGAACTTTTCCATGGAAGTCATACAAGATCTATTTCTATTCCTTCTCCATCAAATTTTGCTAAGAAACAGCTTACCTGCATTGGCTGTAAAGCTGTACTAGGGTATCTATCTCTGTCTCTTCTCATGGTGTTGTCTTAACGTTCTAAGTTTTTTCCTGATTGGTTTTAATTTCATATATTCCCTTTTTTTGTGTTCGCTTCATTAGATTTTTGTTAAGACTAAGGAACTGCAAAGAATTAACAATTATGCACATGCTAACATTTTCAATAACTAGGCTGTATGTTTGAGATATTTCTTATAGATTTTAAATGTGTTAGAAATATAGACCAGCAATATATTATGGAATTGTTATGAACCCTTTTATGTTACCAACTTTAAGAAGATATACATGCTTTATGAAAATGAACACCTGACCCGTCAAAAAATAGCACATTTGTTTGGGGACCATTCTTTCACATTGTGTTAATGAACTTGGGATAACTTTTGGCGATCTCAGTAACAGAATAGTTGATTTAATGAATTTCGTGTCCTCTGTAAAATTTCTCCCTACTTCTCAGTAATGTTTCTGTGGATATTAGTACCTGTGAGATAACATTTTGGGTAGGAGGCCGCATTGGTCTGCTTTAGAAATTGAAATTTTGATTTGGTTTCTGGAGTCTAGACAAGAAAACTTGATTTTTCAGGTGTTGTATGAATCATAAGGCTAAGAGACTAACCGTTGTATTGTGATGGAGATGAAAACCTTTGCAGTTTACACCTACAGGCGTAAAGCTGTTTCTCCACTAGTAAAATACCTGATAATACTTATGCCTTGTGTTTTAAGGCGTCTAACGAAGATTATTTGCATGTATTAGCATGCACTGAGTACATGTCAGTATACTGAAGGTTTCAAATTTTTGTTTTATTTGGTTCAGCAAGGATCAACACATTGTCTGTTCACATTGCCAAGGAAGGGAAGCTGAGTTATACCGTAAAACAGTATCTCAAGGTAGGGCATGACATGGTTTTGGTTTTGTACAGGATGGTTAGAGTTGTTTTTAATTAGACGAAAGTCACAAAACAAGTGGTGTGCTTGTAGTGTCTGAGCTGGAGATGCTTTTTGGGAGGTTGTGGACACAGTGTCAGGAGTGCCAAGGTTCACTTCATCAAGATGTTCTCTGCACAAGGTATGTTCATTTAGTGAAATTGCTTGGATGGTTCAGGTTCTCAAATTTTTGGTTTTAATAGGCACCACATTACAGTATCTATTAATCAACATCCTTGAGTTGGTGGTTTTTACCCCTTGTTTCCGGCTTGTTTAAATGTCCTGGGCGTCAAATTATTGTCATATCTTGGCTTACTCTTGTTTTTTCTTCTATTTTCGGTGGTTTTTCTACAAAAACTTGTAATTTTGTTGTGGAATGGTTTCTCATTGTTAGACTGTTACTTGCAGTCGGGATTGTCCAACTTTTTATCGACCAAAAAGAGCAAAGAACGACATGTCCGAAGCAAAATCGCAATTGGACCGGTGGAGCTTTTGAGTTTTGCCAAGGTCAGTGTTTTCTCAATTCTCTTCCATCTCCGGTCCTTTGTCTCTTCATACTAACTTTGACAATGAATTTCACCCACCAATAATCGCAATACAGAAATCTCTGGAACATTTATCTTTATATGTAGGGATTTATATGATGTTTTACGTTCTAAAATAGAAATTGAGGTTTAGTGAATTTTGGTCAGCATAACTAGATTGTATTTTTAGTAATATTTGGTCATCAAACATTATTCATTTGTTATCCATATGCTTGATTTATCTTACTTATTTTGATAATGTTGTTCTTATTTATCTTTAATTTTTCTTTAATAGGTTTTATGTTTCCCTGCATTCTACCTGGTTTCACAAGGGAGAGACACATATAATGTGAATATTAGGAACTTCTCCATAAACTGGACTAAAGGGTTTTCCTTTAGTAGTTTACTTTCTGCTTACATGTTTTAGTGTTTTACACATGAAATTTATGGAAATTACTACAATTCTATGTATTAGGTCTTAAATTAAATATGTTGTGTGGATTTGAAAAAATGTCTTTGTATAGATTCAGTCCTGGCTTTAATATACATATGTATTTTTATTCACCAATTTTAGATTTTGGCTCAATTTTTTTTAAGCATGCATTTCTGTTTTGCGAGACCCTCGTGTTAACCTGAGTGGAGATGCGATCCTTGTGTCTTGTTGGAATACAAGTTTCCTTTGGTGAGAGTGCATAATCTGCAATTTCATTTTTAATTGCCTTTTCGTTAGGTTTATTTTTGCTGTGTGTGGTTATTTTCCTTTCAGAAATATCAATAAACTGCAGTTAACGATTCATAAGTATAAAAAATACAAGTAACTTTCAGTCTATTGTATTTATTGTTTTATAAACTAGCAAAAAGTCAATAGCGAATTACAATTTTTCAATTAATAGAATTTTAGCAAAACAATCAATTATATAGAAAGTACAAATAGATATAATTTTGATTGAATCAAGATTTTATTGAGCTTGAAAACACAGTAGATATTTGGCCTGGATACAAATTTTATACTTGTTCAATCTTTCAAAAGAGCTATATTCAGTTTATTTATCAATTAAGGAAAGATTTTACTAAACCCAATACAGGTATACAATTTTATTATAAAGACTATACCAAGAACAACCACTCTTGCTCTTTTTAAGAATGAACAAGACTATGCAGCACCCTGCCACACCTATATCATTACAAAGAAATAACCTTTACAGACAACTTAAAATAAAATTTAAATCAATACAATGATAAATTATGGATTGATAAAGAGTATTAGACCATGAAAAAAAAAGCTCCAAAACAATTATTAATGGAATCATCACTTCATCTAATTGTCCAAAATAATTTTTTTTTAAAAAAACTTTAGAAATACTATAGAAAATATTAATTCTTCAATATATATTGAAATGAAAGTTATTTTACAAATTTATAATCAAATTCCTAATTTGTATGAAACGTAAATACATCTAGAATTAAATTCAAATAATTCTAAAACCTAAATATAATCAGGAAGAAATTTTGAAATTCAAAAAAACATACAATAATAAATCTTTATTGGCAATTGAGAATTTGAAATATTCTACGTACATGTGAATCTCTATTCGATATTGATACATTACTATTAAAGTTTATCTCTAAAGAATCTAAAACTCGACAAATAGACCCTTTTTTTATATAACTCCTCTCTACATCATGGTAAAATCAGCATATATTATAGTGTTAACTTAATTTGAATTCTAATATTATAATAACATTCTTATATTGATTTTGTATTTTTAAAAAATCCCATTTAAGATATTTAGGATTAATAGTGAATCAAACTATACGCTGAGTTTTATAGTTTAATTATATATTTTTTTTCAATCTTGATTTGAAATAAGCGATCGATAACGCGCGCTATGCCCTGCGAATTATTTCTACTATCATTTACATATTTTGACCCGTTTATACTTCGACAGAAAAATAACTTCATAAAAGATTATGAATAATCATATTTTTAAATTTTTAATAATTATTTGATATTTAAATATCTTATTGATTTTATATTTTATTGATTTTATATTTTATTCAATCAAAATATTTTGAAAAATGAAACAATTTAAAATGATATTAATTAAAATTAATGTATTTATGTGTCATAGAATTTGTGAAAATTTCCATCTAAACACAAGGTAAGGTGGTGTAAGATGCTAGTGTTAACTTCATATTCAATTCCTCTTCTTCAATTCAATTTCTAACCAGTTTCATGAAGAGATGAAATTTTAAGTTGATATTGCTCGAAGAATACCAAAATACTTGTAATATGTATTATTTTTTTCTATTTAAAGTACATATAAGAAGCCTTTGTCAATTAATTCTTTTGTTCTTACAATTAGTTGTAAATACTATTGTTTCTGATACATATATGCATCTCTAACTAGCTTGAGATTTTTCATTGATTTTACTTTAGAATAAATCCATGCGTACTGCACGTTAGCTATCCACTGATTAATCTTGGATGCTGTACAGAAATTTGTGTATATATTTCTGTTTTACCTCTTTTCGTAGAAAAAAAAAAATTAATGGCTAGGAGTGAGTTTTTTCCTTTCAGTTTTTACTATTTATAAAAAAGATAGATATAAAAAGAGAGTATAAGAAATCAAAGCGCAACAATAACATTTTTCTCCATACTTAGTACTTCCCACAATTTAGACAAATTCTCCATGTAGAAGGGAAATTTCTTCCTTCCTCTAATTTTGTAATTCCCCAGTTACATATTGAAGAATCCGAAACTAAATCACGAATACAATAATAAACGAAGAGCATCATAAAATTGATGGAAGTGAGACAGCAGAAGCAATAAGATTCACTTTTATCATAACAATATGGAAACACTCTAAACAAAACCAATATGCAGTTGAAAACAGAAGAATAAATCAACACTAATAATTAGTGTGGGAAAAACCTCTCAATAGAGACAAAAAACCCATGGGACAGTAAATATTTCACTAATACCAAAACAAAGGTACAATGAGTCTCACAAAATTAATAGCAGAACATATTGATTCCTAATCCTCAAACGGTCACAAAAATGGCCCAAAAATATCAACAAATTAAAATTAATAAAGAAGAGTTCAAGAATCTCGTTACTAGAAAAATAGACAACGTTCATGAATTTTCTGGAAATAGAATACAGCTCCAATCTCAAATCCGACCGTTCAAAACAATGAACTGTGAGTGGTAAAACTCCAGTAAAAATTTTAGAGCAATTGGAGAAGAATTCACCGTTAGATTTACGAAACAACCAAGACTGACGGTAATAGAAACGTCCTGCAGACAACAGCTCTTCACAAAATTCCGGACACTCTACATACCCCCAGTAGACAATCACAACGTCCAATTGAAGAAATATGAGTGAAGAATCCTCAATAAAAATTGTAGCTCGATCAGACAGGGTTTCACCGTTGGATCTTCAAAACAATCAACATAAGTTGCTATAGGAAGTAACTGCGAATTACCTCTCTATCTTTTCTTCAAAGCGGTTGCTCACACACTTCTCGACACACACCAATGCTCTCACAGTTGCACACACACTTAGGGTTATCATTTTACCCTAATTATAATGATGCATTATATTGGGCCTGTCATGTGTCATAGACACACCAAAACATAATGGGTCTCACAAGGAGAGAAACAACCCTATAGAAACTAGCATAAGTGCATAGACTCGTTCTTGTCTTCATGTGGTGATAGCATCCAAAGCCAGGATGGTGCTAAGGCTCATAAGGTTCATGTAGGCTTTAGAACCTGACATGATTTCCTCCACAATCAGTTTGTTAGCCTTTTTAGATGGATGAAATGCATCCAAAAATGCATACTTGTCTCTTTTAGGGCACATGTTGGAGAGTGGTGTGCACAATCTAAGACAATTGTGAAAACAAATTCTGGTCGAGTTCAAAAGGAGGGTGATTGAACTTTGAAAATTTTTCGCAAAAGATAGAAAGTATTTCAAGTATAAAATGAGAGTTCTTATTGAAACAATAAAAAATGTGATTCTGAAGTGCATAGTAAAAGATCAATAAACTCCATAACAAGAACAATCAACTGAGGCAAATTACAGAACTGAAAACAACAAAGAACAATTTACTGGAATACAAAAAGCAGTCAATTGAATATAATAAACAATCCAAAACATTTCAGAAACAATTAACTAAAATCAGAGTGTGAACCAGATCAGTCGAGAAACAGTTAATTGACAAACAGAACAAATATATTGACTAGAACACACAAATCAGAAATCAACAAATAATACTAGAGTCAAATGCAGAAGAAATCAATTGAATAGAAACATAATTCAGAATAGACCAGAAACAATCAGATAAATAGTAGCAACAGTTAATTGAAACACTCAATCAGAATCAGTAATAGATACGGTCAATTAAATAGTTCCAGAGAACACAGAAATAACACCAACATAATGAACAATCAATTGAGCGCGAAGAATGATTAATTGAGTGTACGACAACAAATATGATAAATCATTCAAAAAGAGCGAAAGAGAGATCAAGAACACCAAGATTTATACTAGTTCACCCTTCTTTAAGGGCTACGTCCAATCTTTTGCTAACTAGCAAAGAGTTCCACTAGAAAGATCACCAAGATCAGTTCAATATAATATAAATACCCTTGTTTCCAGAAAGTCAACACTGCACTGCCAACACAGGGGAATGCTTTATTTTTCTGTTTCAATTTCTGAACAAGTCTTTAATTAGAATAATTGCAAACATTAGAATAATATTGTTGTTCCTAAATGTTAAGACAAAGTATTTGGGTTTTTAGCTGTAGAGAGATAAGAAAAAATAACAAGTTATGTTTTGTGGCTCTGAAGGGGTAAGTTTGTGTTATAAAGAAATTTTAACCAATATATGTTTACGTATACATCTTTAAACGTCTTTTCTGTAAATTTTGTGACAAGTTACATCTTCTCTAATTTCTACATTTTATAATCCAAAAAGGGATGGAACAACACAAAATAGATTTTTCCAATCTTCAACATGCTTTTTGGTTAGCCAAAGAAAATACCGTCACATTAAGTGCTTGAGATCAATGATTCTGTCAAATGATAACTGTATGCGTGGATTAAAGAGGCATCAGAAATAACTAACCTACATCAACAAAGATCTTCATGTTCAAAAGATTACGGACACCTGAGTCATGAGTCATGAAGGACTAATATTCCTTCTAAAATTATGATATCTCCAGCATGAACCTAAGTGACCAAGAAAAATAAATATTGAGTAAGTTCATCCATCATGTGAGGATTTTCATAAACAATAAAATGCAATGAAATAAAATCACAATATTAATAAGGCAAATGACAATTATAACAACAATATCAAACACTTGGTTAAATAGTTTGATCTCTCCTAAAATCTCTTTATATTTCTGATTTCCAAAATTCATGTTAAAAAATATATAATTATCTTTCAAAGGAACAAATATATAACCCTATCGTCAAACATATGAGATTTAATAAGAATTTATAAAGATAAAAAATTGACATGTTCAGTGATACATGTTCTGTTTTAATAAAATCGTTCATAACATGTTACAGTTATTTCTTAGTTTGTCACAAAAACAACAGTATAATGAAGTGAACAAAAAGAAACAAGCATTATACTTTGTTAGGACCAATTTCTCTAAATTATCTTTTCAAGGACTACAAAAATAATTGTGTTTTTCAGTACTAATTTCTCCGAATTTATTAAGAACTAAAATAATTCTGTCAATTTGAGAGACTAAAGCATATTTAAGCCTTAAATGTATAATATTAAAAATAGTTTTTCAGTTGATAACTTATATTTATGTATCTTAATTAGATACTGAATTGTAAATGTGTTTTTTTTTTATAATTATAAAAAAATATAGTTTATGCGCTAATTTTATAATGTATAGGGAATAAAAATATATATACCAAACATATAAACCAAAATGATTATTTATTATTGCAAATTATATTTTTTTTTACACAAATTTTAAAAGAAAAAACTTTCAAGTGCCCAGGTAGTTTTCTCACGTACAACGAATTTAGGGTTTTCTATATTAATTTCACATGTAACAAATATTAAAATAATTATGCATACTCTTATGTTATCATAGAAAATTGTTTTGAAGAACTCATATATAGGATCGGTGAGTAAGTAATTGGAAAATAGAAAATAGAAATATTGTAAGGTAACATTTTAGTGAATAACATTTTTAAAATATTGAAATTATAAAATAGAATCAGTTACGCAATAATATTTCTTCATACACAAACTCATGATCATAGGTAACATTTTAGTGAATAACAATGAGTTACGTATGGATAAAAATTAGCTCATAGCAAACTACCAAAAGAGAAGAACTTCTATTTTTCATATTGTAAGGTGTAGGAAATGTTTAACCTAGAAAACAAGAAAGGGAAACAATAAAGAAAGAAAGAGTGTTTATTATTAGTGATTTTTCTAAACCTATATTTTACAAAACACACACAAATAATAAATAAAAATAAAAATATAAATAGATAGAGTTAATGAGTTTAATACACTAAAATCCAAATTGATTGGTCATATACAGCTCAAAAGTTTATACATAACCCTTACCTCCTAGTAATAAATGAGAGAAAAAAAAATATAAAACTAAACTAATATCTTTAAACTGAAACCACCTTTTATTTTTAAAATAAAAAGAATTCCTGAAATCTAAAAGAAATATTAAAAATAAAATAACATGTTTAAAATATTGAAATTAGAAAATAATAATTGCTTTTACCCCTGGAAGAAAGAAAACCCTAGAAAGCCCCACCAAGAACCGTGTTTCTATGTGGAAGAATCGATGTGGGAGTTCATCGAATTCAGGGAAGGCAAAAGGCATGGTGTTGGAATTTGACGACGAGTTGCAGCTGGAGTTCATACTCGACGCAGGAATTGTTAAGGATTTTGAGTTGAGTTTGCCCTATGGGGTGCAATTGAGCAACGACAAGTGGAACCTGTTCTTGCCATGGCAAGGGTTCGAAGAAACCCTAATAGGGTTTTTGAAGGAAGGAGAAGATGTGAGAGAGGGGATTGAAGTGAACGTGTATGACAGAGGTGGCCATGAATTCCAAATGATGCTGAAGAAATGGGTGAAAGACTCAAACAAGTTCTATGTGCTGAACAGAGGATGGTTCGGTTTCTGTGACCAACACTGTTTGGAAGAAGAAGATCTCATAGCTTTGCGTGTGTTTCGCCATGCCATAACAGACATGTTATCTTTGGTTGTCACTTTCAGAAGAATGAGGTAACAAACATGTTGTCTTTGTTCCTTTTTCAGACTTCACACATCTTCTTCTACTTTGTTTTGTATATGCTTCCTTCTTTGTGATACCATGCCAAATTCTTGCAAATGGAATCAGTCAAATCACAAGCTTTTTTCGTGTTAATTATTTTTTTTATTCTTATGATAATAATAATAATAATAATATAACTTTTATTATATTATGTTACTGGTTTTTTGTTAGTCTGATTTATCCGATATTCATTCAATATTGGTTATTTTTGAAGGAGGGTTACAGGAAAAGATAGTGAGTAATTTTATTGGGAAAATGGAAAATTTTATCTTATGAACTGTGTAACATAGATAATATATATGACTTATTGTTAAAAATGTTATTATTTTTTTAATTTCTACTTGATTTTTTAAGAATTGTTTTTGCGCTCCATTTATTTAAACTTTATATCTTTCATGCTTAATATTTTAAAAATTTAAATAGTGCTGGATGAATTTTTATTATAAATATAAATCTCATTAGTATTAAATTTTAACTCTTATGCAATTTTAGAATATATAAAAGATTACTTTCATTGAAGATACCACAACGATCACAAGTTATTTATCATAAATAACAAAAGCCCTATATTAGCAATTACGGTTACAAGATTGATTCTTTATGCATTTCCGTATTGACTTCATGCACCTTCATAATTTTGACATATTTTCATTTTAGCTTTTGAAAAAAAAAATAAAAATAACCTTCGTTAACGGTAAGTGTGATTCAATTTTATTTTTTTTCGTAGATTACACAAACCACAATTCAATTAAAAAATATTATCATTACTAATTATTTTTTCTGCAATTATTAACCCGCAATTATTTTTTCTGCACCTTTTACATTGCTGGTTGTATAAACCGCAAGTATAAATTTTTCTAAATATATTGCGATTTGTACAATCCGCAATGCATTTAAAAAAAAATTGTATTGCGGGTTGTACAACCCACAATGTATTGTCCTTTACCCCGCATCTAGGACACTTATGCAATCCTTCAACCTCTTTTCTATACAATATATAATTATTAGGACAAACATATATTTTCTGGTACTCCATACCCATTAGACACAATATCTTCTTGGCCTCATAGTGACTGGTTGACAATGTATTACCTTCTGGTAGAATTTGATGAAACAATTCGAGCAATTCAGTGAAACTTTTATCAGTCTACCCATTTTTTGCCTTGATATTAAATAGTCGTAATATTGTTGACAAACGGGTAAAACTTGAACAACCGGGATACAATTCTATCTCTGAATCATCTTTCAATGAACCATACATATATGCTTGGTGGAAACTATCTTCTCCAATATCGCGAATCATGTCTTGCATGCAATCTTTATAATATAAATTAGAATATTGACATTCAGTAGTAGATACACTAGAATATTGCTCCAAAACTTCACCATGCCAACTCCATATTGTATAGCTCTTCAAGAAACCATCACAAAGAACATGCTCTCGTATCAACTCAATATCTTGTCTTCTCCCATTCAAACAATTCACAAACGGACAATAATTTTATTATTTTACTCTCGCTACATTCCGCTTAGCAAATTGTAGAAACTCTTCAACACCTTTCTTATAAACATCACTAATTCGACTTGCATTTATCCAACTTCGATCCATGACTATGTATAGTAAAAAAAAAATATCCATATTATACAAGTCACAAATTAAACAAAATATTTTTCGAGGATTTAAGATCTCCGGACTTAAAATACTAATACAAATTGTCGGGGATCGAACATCCTCGGACTCAATACCAACACGTTTTGATGTAAGTACATATCAGATAAAAATTGTCGGGGATCGACCATCCCCAGACTCAATACCAACAACACATTTTCATGTAAGAAAATATCAGATAAAAATTGTCGGGGATCAAACATCCCCAGACTCAATACCAACACGTTTTCATGAAAATATACACAACAACCAAGCATATAACAACAATCATATCAATACACAAAGCATTAAAAGCATACAACGAGAAATCTAAACAATCCAAACATTTCAAAAATACATAAAAACATACCTTTTGTGGCCGACGAGAACAAAAAGCAAATGAAGCCCCTTGTGGCTGACGGCTGTGGTGGAGGAGGGTGTGCAAGATGGCTAAGGTGGAGGAGGAGGGGTGTGCGAGATGGCTATGGTGGAGGAGGAGGGGCGCGCGAGGGTTATGGTGGAGAGGGATATGGTGCGAGAGAGGGGATATGGTGGACAGCGGGGAGAAGACACCAAGGGGCGACGATGCACACAGGAGAGAAGAGCAAGCGTACAGGAGAAAGTGAGTGGGGGAGACCTAAAATAAGGAGCTAGAACGACGGTTGTGGGGCTCCAACCGCCATCGTGCCCCTTTAAAAATAAAAAAAAAAACATTTTAAAAGCGGGCTACAACGACGGTTGGAGCCCCACCACTATCGTTGTAGCCCTTGATTTCATTTTATTTTTAAAAACATAGCTACGGCACGCTTGATGGAGATACGAAGACGGTTGTTATTAGTAACCGTCTTTGTATTGTTGCACTTAATTTCAAAATTGCCACCGCAATTTTGTTTAATGCGATTCTGTTTTGCCTGTTGTTTTATCTTGTCGTAAAAAGTGTTTGTTTCAAGTGTTAGCAACAACATTGGTTATGAAACTTATAAGCTTCTAGTTTAAACTGATATACAAATTTAGGATGATGAATAAAGTAGTCGATGATCTTTCAAAGCAAATGAGATAAAGGATTAGGGGTTACTTCTATTAACCCCTCTAGCTAGATTTTCCCACCATTTGCAATGAGAGATAATATGAATATATTGGTTTAGATTCAAAATAATATGCCTTGTTATGTGTTATGTTTAATGGGATACACTTCCTTTTTCAAGAGGTATATGATATTGTCAAAAATCTCTATTTTAATTTGAACATTCGTGATTTAATCTCATGTAATAGTTGTGGATGGACAGTCTAGGTTTACTAAAACATACAAGTGTTTAGCTCCCAATTTTATTAGAAGGAAATGAAGATTTCATTCGTCATTTGATGTTTTTCATATGATTAAATATCAAGATCTCTCTCTTGTTTGGTTGTTGCAACCTATTTAAATTCCTAAAATAATATGAGATGACGTCTCATTAGATGTCATCTTTAACTTACCTCATTCTCATGGATTTGTTGTTACCCATGTGTTTGTGGATCATTTATGCAATATACTCATTTTCTTTCTTTTATACATGGCTTGAACAATGGCAAAAATATTTATTTGTGAGGTGACAGTTGCATGGATATCTTAACTTTACTATCAGTGATAAAGATCTTTTATTTCTATGTAAATTTTGAGTGAGTTGTTTCAAATTTGTAAGACGATGTTGAAGATAAGCATTATTATCCTTAAATTGAAGGCCAATATCCTATTATCCTTAAATTGAAGGCCAAATTGAGGTTGTGAATAAGTGTTTGGAGACTTATTCCCATTATTTTACATGTGAACAACCATTAAAAAGGCACTTTTAACTTTTATAGATAGAGTATTGGCGGAATATATTTTTTCCATTTAACTATAAAAAATTGCCTCTTGAAGTGATTTATGTTCGGATATCCTTACGTGATGTGCTTTCTACCATCGGACATAAATAGATTTTGTAACTTTGGTTCTAGTTAATAAATATATTTGTTCACTAATTAAATTTCATCTTCATATGTCTCAAAAATCCATAAAGAAGGCAATTGATAAATATGGATTTTTTACTAACATTTAAAGAGGAAAATTAGGCTTGTATAAAGTTTTGCCTCCATGAGTAATACCCATTTTCACTTCTTCTTTTTTTTCTTTTAACTTGCTCTTGTTTTCCAATCCAAGAATGTCATAACCCATGAATGCTTTCGCAAGCTTCTTTCCATTTCCATAAATTATTGGTTTCTCCAACACCTTATTAGTTGATAAAATTATCAACTAAAAGTTAGGAAACTTTATCCTTAGTTAGAAAACTTTATCCTTTCCCTTGTTAATTAAATGTCCTTGTTCTTAGTTCATGTACATAGGTAATTCATGTGGCATTGTAAGATCTAATGCTTTTGTCTTCTCGTGATCTCAACATATATTCAAAACTAGAGTTCAATTGAAGTTTTGTTTAATTATAAATTTTGAATGTAATTCTTTATTTTTCTTTAATTCCAACTTTCTGCCATAATATACATTATAGATGTTATTGTTAAATATAATAAACTCAAAAAATATATCTTTTATTTAAATAATTTTACATTTTAATTTATCAAGCACCCGAACCAAAAGATAATTAGATAGAGTTGAGAGGTTAAGAGTTATCTCTTGATTTTAAAGTCTTTCTAAACTTCAATGTTCACAATGATACTTTTATAGCAACCTCAAAGTATTCTTTTTTTCATTTTCTTTTAAGATTATGGATCTATTAAGTTCATTGTTAGATACGGTTACATGAGTAACATCCAAAATTAGATAAAATAAATAATGTGAATTTATGATCTTTGGCAAATCACTGGATAAATTATATATTTTGAAGAAGTTAGAAGTACTTCTTGACTTCACACATATGTAAAGTACAAAAGTTATGTAACTAAGTTATATTATTATAGACTAAAAGGTACAAACACTTTTAAACAATATTATGCATATTATAGTACTGTTGAGCACATATTTAAGTAAAAGTACTTAGATAAATTTCGGTATTTTGTTATCTCTAAAAAAGTGTTATACTTAAATATGTTACACTAATTTTGCTGGTTATTGAACATTTTAGCCCTTGCCTTAATAATTTGTGCTATATTGTCAATTTGCATGAAAACCTTTCTCAAGTCACTTTTAAATTTTTTTTTCTTTCAAATATATTGTCCATTACATTCATAATACAATAGCCCTAATTGGTACCTTCTGAACATTGATGATAATAAACAGTACTATTGGTCAGCCTAGCTATGAATACTAACTCAAGTGAGGTCCAACATGATCAAGTTTTTGAAGTCATTTCTCCCTTAAAAACTCTTCAAATAATCCAATTTATTTTTGACCAAAAGAATGGATGCATTCTTTCTAATTCTCCATACTTTCTTCCTTTACCTTCGTAGGCTCAACAAAATGATAATTATACTCCTAATAGAAAAAATAAACCCTACATTTTCTAACCATTTTTATTTCAGTATAATTCAAAATTAATAAATTATGTTCTAAATTATACAACATGAAATATAAAAAAGATATATTCTGAAATACAAATTTAAAATAAAAAGTTATATTTCAAATTATGCAATCTAAAATTAATATATATATATATATATATATATATATATATATATATATCAGATTATACAATAAAAAATTTAATATTTTTTTTAAAAAAATATGAAGATACAGGAACAAAAAGTGTGTCCAAAGTTCTGGAAAGGTGTTATTAGGGAATGACCATTCCCAAACTTTACACCTCTTTCATAACTCCCCCAATTCCAAATTGACTGATTCTTCCTGCACCTCCATGGTGACTTTCTGCACCTCCATAATTTAAACATATTCCCATTCATTTTTTTTTTTACTTTGCGGGTTACACAAACTACAATACAATTAAAAACTAAATACATTGCGGATTGTACAACCCGCAATATAAAACTTTTTTTAAATACATTGCGGGTTGTACAAACCGCAATACAAAATTTTTTTAAAATACATTGCGGGTTGTACAACCCGCAACCGCAATGTATTTAAAAAGCAATTTATGTTGCAGATTGACAAACTTGTTGTTGTGGTGTAATGGTAGTTATCATGTTAGTCTTATAATTAAAGGTCTCTACTTCGATCCTGATAATTATCACTACACCAGAGCAACAGGTTGTATAAACTGCAACACAAATTGTTTTTAAATACATTGCGGGTTGTACAACCCGTAATGTATTTAGAAAAAGTTTTATATTGCAGATTGTACAACCTGCAATGTGAAAGGTGCAGAACATGAAATTACGGGTTGTATAATCCGCAATGTATTTATTTTTTTAATTGTATTACAGTTTGCGTAACCCGCAAAGTGAAAAAAAAATCCCAATTACCATAATAAAGGTTATTTTTGTCTTTTTTCAAGGTTAAAATGGGAATATGTTAAAATTATGAAGGTGCAGGAAGTCAATATGGAGGTGTAGAAAGAATCACTCTTCCAAAATACACAATGAGAGGTTTCCAAAATAATTACCCACTTCCAACTGCCCAGATCTTTTGGGAAGAAGAAAGGCACAATGGTGAAGTTGAGATGAATACCAATGATGACGGAGCAGAGAAAACCTAAACTGGCAGCAACAGTGAGGACAGGTGCAGGACAAGGAAGAAGAATTGAGATTTATGTAAAAAACCCATCAAGGACATTTTTGACTTTTTGCTTAAACAATGAGGGTGCGAGTAGAAAATAAGGGGGTGCAGGACGCAAAAGTCTTATTACCATACAAGATACAAGATTCCTATCATGAAGATTTTAAGATAAAGAGACAAGTGAATCCACTTAGCATTTGATTAATCTTTTGAACTGTAAATATATTTTTTTATCTGCATACAAATTACATGATGTTAATTAAGTCATTATTATGACTAAAATTTTATAAACCCACTTAAAAAGTAAGAAGCATAACATTATAAAATACAACGACAATGTGCAACTCCTATAAAATTTTCAACAAGCTTTTCACAGAAAAAGATCACCAAATTTTAGCATCAAAATACTCCAATTATGTACACAAAAGCTTCCAACCTTTCTATCAGAAGTCAGAAAAAATGAAAACTGCCACTAGTTAAGCTACAAGCTCTCCCCTTTGTCAAATTCTAAACAACACAACCAACAACAAAGTGGAGTAGTATATTTCACAATGAACATGAATTCGGTTGGAAGACCTTGGAAATCAAGACTCTTTTTCCTTTGGGATATTTCTTGGAAGTCTGTTGAAAACATTTTCATCTACTATTCTATAATGTCTTGAGAATTGGCGGTTTATAACTCCACAACATTTATCTACATAACCTCCATATTTGCGGTACAATACAGGGATGGTAATCATAAGAAGGGTTCCTGTCACCATTAAAGAGGAAGAAATGTGAACATATAAAAATGATTAACGAAGGGTCAAGTATGCAATATGTGAAAGCATACCAATATATGCGAGAGTAAAGAAGGAGAAGACGTTGCCAATAACAGAGAACAGCCACAGACAAATAACCACCTGTCAAGTAGACAAGGAAGTAGTGACTATTGACAGCATGTTTGATAAGCCATTGCCAAATTATGTGTAATCCTTCTAGACAATAGCATACAAAACCTAGAAGTCATTACCACAAAAAAATATCTCTCGAAAATGAAATACTAATTATTTAGGCCACAATACTAAAAGGCTGTACCATACTAACCTTGAAAAAAATTCTAAAATCCTTGCCAATAGTGATGCCATGGGCTATAAGAAGAACATTATTGAATTTGACCCGAAATGAAGCTGCTACATTATTAACCATCTCCTCTGACACAACTAGTTCAGGTAATGTTGGTGGTTGTCTGCGTGAGAAGAAAAGGGTATAATGAAATGACATAGTTCTAATGTTGAAAACGATAAAAAAAATGAAATAAAAGCATGGCAGTCATACTTATTTCTAAGGGCAGCATAGTTAGCATGTAGAAACAACAGTACGATCAAAATCAGTAAGACATCTGAACAAATTGTTAAAAATGGTAAATTGGTCCACTCAAACACGATCCAGGCAACTGTGGCAACAACAATGACACCCAGGGAAACGTGCCACCTCTTCCACAGTAGAACATCAGCAACTAAAAAACAGACAAATGAAAGCAAACATCAGAACCATATTGAGCCCAAAACAAAAAACTGCAGCAATCAAAATTATGCCCTTCAGCGGTTTATCTCTGTTTGTAAAGTTAGAGTTCAATTTATTAAAAGGTACCATTAACTGGTTTGAGCACATGGGAAAGAAATCAAAATGTCAAGTCAGAACAATTCTCAATTCCTCCGAACAATTAATATTACACCAAGTTGACCAACACAAAAGAAGAACAGAATATGCAGACAGAAAAATCAAACATGAATCAAAGTACCCATACATAAGAAAGGCTACTTTTACAATAACAAGGCTTTTGGAGTCTCCACAATCACAATTGTGGACAGATCAGTCACACTAAACCACAATATCGAGGATCATGACAATAACGTGACCGCACTTAAAACCTTGGATTCAATAGCCATCAAAAAGGGGGAAGTTCATATGTGTGTGCGTGTGTCCAATTATCAAAATCTCCACTTGAATGAACACATCATAAACCAGACAATCTGTGAACACGAATCAGAAACAATTTACAACATACCAAAGGCAGTAGGAAGCTGAGCTTCTGATTCAGACATTAAACTGAACTCCAAAACTGATGTCCTACCAAGCAGGTACCCCCGAATCTGGAAAGAATTCAAACATATTAGACAGATATATGATATGAAAGCATTAAAATCATTCTTCAGAATTCAGTCATCTCCGCTAAATCATAATCCAACAAGTCAATTGAATCACAACAATACCCATGCAGCACTTGAAGAAAAAACCTGGCACAAGTTTAACTCAGTGGATGGTGCAATCACACAAAGCATCACATAAAGAAAAAAGGACTAAAATTACTAAGATCATATTCACAACCAGCCCAGAAACTAATAGAGTAACTAACCATGAGAATTACACCAGCTAGAAAATGACCACTGAAAACCCAAATCATAATCCATTTCCAATTACTAAATATCACAATAAAAATGGCAACAGCAAATGCTAAATATTAAAAAAACCAGAAACCGGTTACACAGTTTCTACCACAAAGATCTAAGGAAAACCAAATGAATTCTCTATCATGCCGAGAACGCAATGAGGAGAATTAAAAGATAGCAGCTTGAATCAAATTTAGACTCATCTGCAATAGAAGTGAAACCCTACAACTGATGAGGAAAAGATCCAGGTATTCAATTCGCTGGAATGCAAAAATGCTTAGAAACGTTAAGTACCACTCCTTCTACTATGCTTATGACTTGCATTGCAAATAACTTTTTTGTTGTGTTTTTCTGGTACAAAGAATATTGTGGGTTCAATACTATAGTAATAGTATGTTTTTAAAATTATTTAAATTATTGTTCATCTTTGAAAACTTATTTGAATGATTTATTAGGAGACCCGTCTAATTAATTATCTTTCAGAATTGGTTAAATTAATATGTCAAAGTTGTGACATTTTGGAAAATTCTCAAATCTATGCCAAAGTAGAGCAAGTGGTTAGCTTAGGTGGCTGCCCATCCTGCTCAACCTCTCCTTTTATGAAGGCCATTTTGTTCTTCTGAAATGGATAAACGTGGGGTAAGAACCTACAGTGTAGGTCAAACCAACAATTTTTCCAGCCATAATGTAATGTGAAGGACTTCTTCTGCTCCAGGCAATGCACAAAGGCAAACCTGCCAAGAGTACCCAAACTGGACAACAAAACATATGCAGGCAGGAAAGTCATTAATAATCTACATCAAAGCTGCTTTCATCAAATAAAATTTGCTTCCTTGAAACATCATATGTCAAAACACCACCCCATAACTTCTCTAGATAGTCAAAGGCTCTAAATAAACATCAATACTGGCCTTTGGATTAGATGGACTTGGTATAAGGCAACACAAATATATACTAGCTTTTGACATGCACATTTCATGTGGATGACTGTATGCGGTAACAGTTACAAGCCAACAAAAATAAAGTGAAGATGATGCCTTGATATACAGACTAAACCCAGCATAAACCAAGTCTTACATTGCATGGATCGATAGAAACATCTAGATGTACTAGATCAAAGTGCTTCCAAGCTATGCCATATAAGGATGGTATAACACTCATGAAGTTCTTTTCTTTTCATGGTGCCATGTCATTTGTCCTGCAATTTGAAACTATGCAGACATTCTTTGTAACCTTAGGATTATAGGCAAATAGAAAAGTGCCTTAATTGAAACTTCCCTTTTGTTACATGTTCCAGTATTGCAGTCAAGATACCTTGGCTTGTGACAAATTTGATTTAACTAACTTTCCATCTTGTTTTCCAAAAGTCATTGCCATGAAAAAAACAGACAACCATCTACACACAATCAACCCTCTTAGCTTCCAATCCTAGCTTTGATACTAATATTTTTGCATCATAATAACTTCTTGGCAAAGTCTCTTTTATGGGTGTCAAGTCCAAAAGCACTAGGGTAATAAACTCTAAGCATTGATCAAGAATGTTCCTATTGGACATGCAAGATAAAAGGCTGATGCATATAATTCCTTTTGTATCAAATACAAAGCAAAGTTTGTGCACTGTCTGGTAAGTTCATTTGCTTGCATTAATCCTTTTGTATCAAATACAAAGAAAAGTTTTGTGCCTGCATATCAAATATTATATACAAATAAAGACTTATATGTAAGCAGATAAATTCTTCAATGATTCATTTACATGAAGATTATAATCAGTAACAGTCAGCGCACTCATCTTTTAGGGAACAATTGAAAATTTACTCTATGTTTTGTTTGAGCCAAAGACAAAAATATATATTTTGACAAAATAAAATTCAGAAGTAAAATAATAATAGTGGACGATTATATTTATACATCTTGACTTGATCATGTGCCAATTTGTTTAAATTTAAAAGAATTATTTTTTAAATAAGAAATTTTTCAAAATCACATATTTAAGAAGATAAGATTTGCTTATTAAAATAAGTTGAAAACAACTTATTTTTAAAACAAACAGATTAGACAAACACGTTAAAAAGAAAGCATAAATTTGTTTTCTTAGCAAAAAAGACTAAAAAAATAAGCACAAACAAACTGGTATTTGTATTTAAGAAGTACTTTCTCTTCTCTCGAAGAAATTAGAAATTAAGTATATTATGAAGTAAATCAAATCAGGAAATTCATGTTACAAGTACTTGGTATTGATCAAGCTTTTTCACTTTTGGTCCAACATTCAAACCTACTACGTCTTTCAGATAAGCCACCAAATTTGTATTGGGAAACCTTAAAATGGAGTTGATTTCAAGATATACGGATACCTTCAAAACACCATAGTGACTATTTTGTTGAAAATATATGTCCCTGTTTGATTGACATTCTCAGACTAAAACGATATCCTTAAGCTCCCAATGCATGCATATTGATTCAAAATTCTTTTATGCTCCACAAAACACCATGTTGATTTCAAACAAACAAACATGAATCAAAATTTCCTCAGATTGCTACCAGTGATCATTGCATGTGCATAATCCATCTCTAAAATGATGAAAACGGTTAGCGTCTCTTACAACAACCAACCTATTTGTGACCTTTGAGATCAATTTTACAGCAATGTGGCAATCATCGCACATCCTAAGGTTTTTTATTATTCGGATTGGCCCTGGTGGAGGTATTTTCATGAGGCCGTATGCTAATGCTAGCTTCTCACTGTGGTAGCTAAGGTAACCTTCCTTTTGCTCCTCTTCCACATCATGCAGCACAGCACCAACATCAGGCACATACCCCAGTGGCTTAATCATTGCCAACAACTCTTGAACTTTCTCATAAATCTGAGTAGACTCTGAATGATTGCTTCCTTCTGAAACAAAGACATGAGTATCATTTCTTATATCTAGCCAACTCGCACCAGGCTCCTTCTTAATGTTCCTTTCCCTCATCAATTTTCTAATCTTCACTACTCCATCCCATTTCCTTGCCTTGGCATACATGTTTGATAGCAATGTATATGTTCCTACATCATGAGGGTCCATCAGTATCACAGTTTCTGCAATTAACTTCCCTAGACTATAGTTTCGGTGAACATGGCATGCATTAAGTAAAGTGCGCCAGGCAACTACATCCCACTTGACTTGTGTTTTTGTCTTCATAAAGTTTACAGCCTCGTCAAGTTGACCAGCCCTACCCAAAAGTGCAACCATACACGTGTAATGTTCCAATCCAGGCTCAATGTTAAGTTCCTTCATTAGTTGATCAAAATAGTAGAACCCTTCTTGCACAAGAGCCAAATGAGCACAAGCAGAAAGTACCCCAACAAAGGTTACATAGTTTGGACATTCTCCAACAGACATCATGTCTTGAAACACTAGTAAAGCTTGTTTACCAAGTCCATGATGGGAAAAACCACATATCATAGCATTCCATGTAATCACATCTTTATATATCATGTTTGAGAACACACTATATGAAGAATCAATATTGCCACTCTTGGAATACATATTTACTAAAGCATTTCCAACAATGAGATGATTCTCAAACCCTAACTTCATTATACGACCATGTAATGCATCACCATATGTCAGTGCAACCAAATTTGCACAAGCATTTAGAAGAACTGCAAAAGTGAACTCATTTGGATGTGTATCCTCTAGTTCCATCCTTGTAAATAGATTCAAAGTTTCCTCAAAATATCCATTTTGCAAATATGCAGTCAAAATGGCAGTCCATGCAACCACATTCCGATCTCGCAAGTCATCAAAATATTTTCTTGCATTTAGAACTTCACAACATTTCCCATACATGTCTATCAGTGTGCTAATAACAAAGACATCATATACCAAACCAGTCTTCATCAACTGCGCATGAATCTGCAAACCCAATTGCAAATCTCTAATCCGAGCACAAAGGCACAACATACTCACATATGTAACACCATCCCAAGACACACATTCATCCACCATCTTGTTCAGAACCTTTTCAACTTCTCCTCTACACCCTGATTCCACAAGTGCACTCAAGATAGAATTATAAGAAAACACATCATTCCCAGGCACTGTTTCCAAAATCTGCATGGCTGAGTCCACATGAAAGCACCTACAGTACAAGTGAATAAGTGCATTCTTTACATATTGATGCAACAACAAACCAGACTTAAACAAATACCCATGACATTGCTTCCCCTCTTGGACTCTTCCACTGTTTGCACAACAAGAAAGAATAATGGTAAAAATATACTCATTGGGGCATGCACAGTCCGATGAAACCAAGTTCCTGAATAGCCCAAGTACTTCCAAAACATCACCTTTGTGAAAATACCCCGCCATCAAAACACTCCAAGAAACCACATTTCTCTGGGGCATTCTGTCAAACAGCTTTCTCGCATACTCTAATTGACCACATTTGGAGTATAGGTTGATCAGTGAGTTTATTTGAGTGATGCCACTGTCTTTTGAACTTTGGTTGTTGCAAACAAGCAATTGGGCATGGATTGTTTGGCCCAACCTCAGACTCTTTGAAGAGGCAGAGTGTTTCAAAAGGTTAACAAGTTCTTTGAACTTGTGGCTCAAATTCATCTTTGCCCTTTTGATGTAGCACCCCATTCCCCATCTGTTTCATCATATATCACCATATATCTCCAAAACTGAAGTCCTACCAAGCAGATACCCCCAGACAAGGAGGCATTCAACATATTAGCCAGATATGATATCAGAGCATCAAAATCATTCTTTAGAATTCAGGAATCTCAGCCAAATCACAATCCAACAAGTTAGCGGAATCACAACAATACCCATGCAATTAAAAAAGACACTAGCACAAGTTTCACAATGGATAGAGCACACACAAAAATTACATTAAAAAAGGACAAAAATTACCGAGATCATAGTCAACCATCCCAGCAATTAGCGCAGTAACTAACCAAAAGAATTATCCAAGTCAGAAACTATAAGATCAAAGGAAAACTTAAATCTAAAATACTATTTCCAATTAGAAAAAATCACTAAAATAGCAACAAATGTTAAATATTAAAAACAAAATTCAAACCGGGCTACACAGTTTATACCACAGAGATCCGAGGAAAACCAACTGAAATCCTATATTGCTCCGAGAACACAAAACAGAGAATTGAAAGAGAGAAGCTTGAATCAAATTTAGACTTGACTGTGATGAGAAAGGGAATAGAAATGAAACCTTAAAACTGATGAGGAAAAGATTGAAATTGGGGAATTCAACTCAATCCAATAGACCTCGGAGTCCCACTCCTACTATGCTTATGACCTGTATTGCAAATAATCTTTTTGTTGCGTTTTTCTGGTGCAAAGAACATTGTGGGTTAAAATACTATAGTAACAGTATTTTTTTTTTACAATTATTTAAATTATTGTTCATCTTTTAAAAATTGTTTTAATGATGTATTATGTGACTTTTGGAAAAAAATTCTCAACTCTGTCAAAAAATGATATCCAGAAATGTAAATAGCTTATGGTTGGTTTCTTCCATTACCTGTGAATGGTCAATCAGTGGAGATTTTCTTGCCTTACCCGTTTGAGTCAACTAGCCACCAAAGCTAAAATGGTCTGTTCAAGTACACTGAAAACTTAGACATAAATTAAATTTAGTTAACAAATATCTACATTATCAAGAAACTTGATCACTTACAACATTGAACAAGACATAACTTGTGCAACACAGTTTACTATTGTTTTACACCAATCCAGCTTCTTACATAAGCTCAATTTGTCATATAATTATGTTGCACTTAAAAGAAGAAGATAATCAAACTGTTTTACACCAATCCAAATTCCTCTCAAGTTCAAAAAAAAAAAACTCTTGTATTCTTGCTTAGTAGTATTCATCTCAGACAGTTAACAAAAAAAAACAATAACAATCTCAAACTTCGTTTTATCCTTAACCCATTAATTTCAATGGACAAAAAGAACCTAATTCATGTAGAAAGCTTTGAACTTTGATACCCGGAACCCTACACAGTAGAAGATATTCAACGTGTGAGACGAGAAAGGGGATAGGCACCTGACAGCAGAAGTCGCGCTTTGCAAGGAGTTGGAATCGTTGGGGTAGTTGAAGAACAAACAAATTTGGGAACAAATTCGGGGTGGGATTTGGGATTGCGATTTGGGAACGAATACTTGTTAGGGCACGAAAGCTGGGATTCGGGAAATTTCGAATTTTTAGGTTTGAATACCTAGAAAGATTGATACTGGAGAATTCAATTCTTTGGAACATGACAGGTAACCTTCTTCTCTGTTTTAATAGTAAAATTTTATGTTTTAATAAATAAAAATAATTTATTTATTTAATAAAATAATTGATGGGTAACCATGATAGTTTGACTTTTTTATGCACATAGTTCTTTTGTTAGAGAAATTTTAATTAGTAGGTGTTGTAACCTACAATATCATTTCGAAAATGAGAAATTTTGTTACTTTCTAATACAGGATACCTTTTGACAGACTATAGTAGACTAAGAGAAAATATTTTTAAGAAAAACAACAACAATGGTGTGTTTTTTTATTTTGAATTTTTAACATTCAAATTAGATTAAAGATGGAAGTCTTCAAGAGGATGTCAAATTGGATTAAAATTAACATTAATGACATTGCAAAGGTTTGTCTTGAATATTTTGGTGATTATAGATATTGCAAAGGTTTATTATTGAAGGTCCATTTTGAAATTATCATAATCAACAAGACTAAAACAATTCAAGTAAAAAAAGTTCTAACCTACAGTATCAAAACTGACTTATCCAAAACCGATCCAAGATAGATGAATTTGGTCCGTAAAACCTTACCATCATGATTAAGAGTCCATTAACCATTAGTAAAGAGAATTCTAAAAAGAACACACATACAATACAATATTAATCTTCGTAACATTAGTAAAATTTTACATACTTTATGATGTTTTTCATAATTTTTATAAAAAATTTATAAAACCCCTTTTACAGATTTTTATGTGAATATTTTTTGTGAAGTTTCACAAAAACAGGAAAAGTTTCACAAAATAAAAATTTTTATAACAAGCAGACATCTAAATTTCCTACATTTCTCTACTAATTTCTAACATTAATTAAGTGACAAGAATGTTATTTGTTTGTATTTATCCATAACTACATCTACTGGTTTAGCATTATCTGGTGCAAAAGTATGCATGAAAACATATTTCTATGTGCAGCCAAAGTAGGGCATATTCCATATGCATTTTCTCAGGTTCTATGATATCAGCCAAGGCAGGGCATAACATCAATCCAGAATAATCAAACTATGCTAAGCTATAGCAAATGTCTTTGCATTAAATACAAATTTAAGTACATTACAAAAGATCTTATTTTAATAAACATAAACATTCATCAAAGAAAATAAAATAAACTAAGTCATTCATATGCAAAACCAAGTATAAGGTTTTGTTTTGCACATTATTTGCCGTCTTCAAATTGTTATTTATTCGTGCATAAGTCAACCCTATTCCCTCCATAACATAGTTCATGGAGGAAATGGAGAAGAAGAAGAAGAACATGGCTAGAAGAGCTCACTGTTTGGTCTTAGCATATCCACTTCAAGGCCACATCAATCCCATGCTTCAGTTCTCCAAACTGCTGGAACACCAAGGGGTGAGAATAACACTTGTCACAACCCGTTTCTTCTCCAACAACTTGAAAAGAGTGCCTCCTTCTATTGCCCTTGAAACCATATCAGATGGTTTTGACCTAGGAGGACCCCCACAAGATGCTGATAGCCACAAGGCCTACATAGATAGATTTTGTGAAGTGGGGTCAGAATCTTTGGCTGAGCTTCTTGAGAAACTTGGTAGATCAAAAGATGACCATGTTGATTGTGTTGTTTATGATTCATTCTTCCCTTGGGCACTGGATGTTGCCAAGAGATTTGAGACAGTTGCAGCAGTTTTTCTCACTCAGAATATGACTGTGAACAGCATATACTATCATGTTCACTTGGGAAACCTACAAGTTCCCCTCACACAGCATGAGTTTTCTCTTCCTGCTTTGCCCAAACTTCAGCTTCAGGACATGCCCTCTTTCCTTCTGACATATGTAGAACATCCATATTATCTTGATTTCTTTGCAGATCAATTCTCCAATATGGATAAAGCTGACTGGGTTCTGTGCAACACATTTTATGAGCTGGATAAAGAGGTTAGAGTAATCTGATTAGTATACCTATATATATTGTACATGTTTTAATGCATAAAACTAGAAAGTTAACACCCAATCTATGTGTTGTGAATTATTACGAGAGTGGCTTGAGGTAAAAAACATAAACAATCTAACTTTTTTAATACATTAGACAGTACAGAATAGTTTTGCATGCATCAAATTTTAAAAGGTTAATGATACATACTAATTTCTATCAAATACTTTAACAAACTTTATTTTTGTTGTTCTTTTAGTTTTTCATATATATATATATATATGTGTGTGTGTGAGAAATAATAATAAACTTACACCAAGAATAATTTAAAAGAATTACTCTTTATTTTTTTAATCTGATAGTTAAATAAAACTATTTTTACAAGTACTAGAATAATAGGAAATGAAGAATGAGAGTAACTTGCTCTTTCTCTCCTCTCTATATGTGAGGAGATATTAAATTACATTAGTAACTAATATGGAATATGATTTAATTTAATAACTTTTTATTGAATAATTTATTCTCAAATTTCATCATTTTGAATTGATGATTTTTATCGTTTATATCATTTATGAAAAACTCATATTAATACAAAAATATTTACTATCTCATTTATATATATACACTAAGATTGTATTATATATTTCAAAGCTTTGGTTCATTATAATGATTGGTGAATGGAAACTGACTTTAGGTGACAGAATGGTTCACCAAGATTTGGCCAAAATTTAGGAGTATTGGACCAAGCATACCATCTATGTTCTTGGACAAGAAATACAAGGATGACCAAGATTATGGTGTTGCACAATTTGATAGTGAAGAATGCTTAGAATGGCTTGATGGTAAGCCAAAAGGGTCTGTTGTTTATGTATCATTTGGCAGTTTAGCCATGCTTGGTGGAGAGCAAATGGAGGAAGTAGCATGTGGTTTGAAGGAGTGTTCCAGTTACTTCTTGTGGGTGGTGAGAGCCTCTGAAGAGACTAAGCTCCCCAAGGATTTTGCAAAGAAATCAGAGAAGGGTTTGGTGGTGACATGGTGCTCCCAATTGAGAGTTTTAGCTCATGAGGCTATAGGATGCTTTGTGACACATTGTGGTTGGAACTCCATATTAGAAACTTTGTGCTTAGGAGTCCCAACAATTGCAATTCCTCATTGGTCAGATCAAGCCACAAATGCAAAGCTTATGGTAGATGTTTGGAAAATTGGAATCAGAGCTCCTATTGGTGAGAAAAAGATTGTGCAAGGAGAAACACTAAAGCATTGTATAAGGGAAGTGATGGAGAATGAGGAAGGAAAAAGGATAAAGAGTAATGTTATTCAATGGAAGACTTTGGCTTTAAGGGCCATTGGTGAAGGGGGAAGTTCTTATGAAAGTATGCTAGAATTTGCAAATAGCATTTTTCATTAACAAGCTTCATGTGTCATAAATTCCAAATTACTTCTTAACCAAGGAAGTGATTCTTACTTTACATTTGAATAAACTTATGAGGATGGTTATATACTACTGATTTACGTGTAATGTAATTTTAATCAATATATAATAACGTATTCATGTATGTACTGATTTACATCAAACATTTGATATGGATTATCTCCTTAAACAATTTTTTCAACTAACCTTTTTCGTTTCTCACATCATATATCTCTAGTTTCTTCTTGATGCAGGTGTATTAGTGCCTTTGAAGACATAATGCATGTGTGGAATATGCTTCATACATATTTTTTTATAAAACATTTGGTGATTTTGTATATAAAATATTTCAGGTTTCCTAATTTTCATTTAAAATTGAACATAGTTCTTGGACTTTAAAAATAAGGATTGTAATAATCATAGTTTCGTTATATTCAGGACGTATACAGAGTGGATTTTAAAAACATCGGCTCTCTAATTTGTTAGTGTAAAGTCAACTCTAAATAACATAGGTTAAGCTAACACAAATAAATCACTAATTTTAATTTGATTTTTAACTATAAGAATTTAGTTTTGGTTTGACCAATTGTGATGAATTTTTATGTTAAAACTCATTAAAATTCACCCTAAATGAAATTTATATTTAAAATTTATTTAACTTTTGTTGGTATAATTGTTAATAACAACAATTTTTTAAAAGAAAAATAGTTTCTTGTAACTACTGCCATCTTCAATATATATATATATATATAATAATAATAATAATAATAATAATAATAATAATAAGTAGATGAATTGAATTGAAAGAGTTTTCATAGAGATGATTTTTTATTGGATCGGACATTTTCTTGTGTTACGGTAGACATGAGTTAAATGATAGTAAATAAAAGTTTACACAAATTATTAGATTATAAAAAAAAAAAATGCAGATAAAGGAGATTTGAGTATAAAATCATTTATATAAAAAAAAGTGAGAAAAGAAAATATGAGCTCGTATTCCTTAAAATCATACTTACATGATTAGAACAATTTTTTCCATGTTTAAACCTTTGAATTACGATTCTTACTTAGTGTCACAAGGCATAAGATTTATAACTTATAAATAAAATTAATGTAGAACAAGTCAAAACTAACTTATATGAACATTAAAGATATATTAATCCTCACCCTTAAATGATACAACCTTAACTAAATATTAAAAGAAATAATATTAGTATTGATCTAATCAATAGTAATTTAAATAAAAATAAATATTAAAAATAAATGAAATTAATATTAATTAAACTGACAATAACTTTACTTAATTTTAATTATCTCTAAAAAAATAAAAAATGAAGTAGGCTTTAAATAGATGCTGACTTTTGTGCCAAATGGCGTATCAGTGTGTGTAAGAAAGAGTCTCGTAACTCTATTCAAGTAGAGAGAACATGGTCATGCAAAGATGCAAAGGTAGAAAGGGTAGTGATATTTTAAATTTTCACATCCACATATAATATTTTATTAACAAGAATGAGTATGAAATGGAAATATACTATGAACATTAGTGTTAAACTAACATTTTCTGACATAAAAAGGGTGAGAAATTTGCACACAAGACATATAAGAAGCTTTTTACTTCAACAGAGTCACAAGTGTCTACAAATATTACTTTTTACTTGTAGATTGTAATTCAGCATCTGCTTTTAATTCTTGTATCTCAATCACAATCCTTTTTTAAAATTATTTGATTCCATACAAAGAATCACAAGTGTGTACAAATATTGCTTGGTTGTTATTTAGAAGGAAAACTTTGGTTGTCACTTGTAAATTGTAATTCAGCATCTGTTTCCTTATTCATGTATCTCAACCATCACAAATAGGCAAGCCAATCTCAAATCATTTCAAGAGGTATCAGTGAAATTTACTATGTTACAATGCTACCACTTATATAGCCATAATTCAAAACTTCAACAAGAGTTACAAGGAGGCAGAGTGGCATAAAAGTGAAAGGAAAGAAAACAAAAGAAAAGGTAACGTTGAGGTATTATTTTCTGAATTAAACATGCTAGAGAAAGTGCATCTCACTAGTAAACATGTTTTATTGTATATACGAACAGAAAGATCCCATTTCATTTAGTTTCCACTAACAAGGATGAAAAAGCAATTCAAGAGAAGATACAGAAGCAACCACAAAAGAAAACTTATCCTACACAGAATTGGCTCCCTCTTTGCCAGTGCTTGCTTCATTCGGCATGGTTGCCGGAGAATTTGCTGCTGAGTTTTCAGCTGTTACAGCACCAGTGCCATCACCCTCTTGGTTGCTAAAGAGGGAAGAAAATGAAAATGGATTGGAAGTTGAGCTTGCCTTCTGAAGACCCTTTATGGCTCTCATAGCAGCAAGAGTGCTACGATATATGTACATGGTTTCCTCCCCAAGAGTTGAGGATGGCTCAGGTACGGCATTGGCTGCGCTATCTACCGGCGGTCTAGCTGGATTTTCTGGAGGGAGAGTAGATTGGATCACTTCTGCTTGTAGGGGAAAGAGCAGTTCTAGATTTTCCTCACATTCATGAACTAATCTTGTGAGGGGTTCAGTGGTGAAAAATGGTTGGCGAAGAACAAATTGTGTAAAAGGGAGACGCAACAACCCACCAGTTCTTTTATCATACTTTTTCAAAATTTTAATCAGTCCTGTGGAAGAGATAATAGGTTAGAATGAACAATTACCTAACTGAAACCCTTTCACACACACAACATGAATCAGGGAATATGCATGTGCAATAACAAGAAAACTTGCAGAAATGGCATTTCCACATTATAGTGGAGACTTCACAAAGCATATGTATATAAAAAGATAGATATTAGATTAAGTAGATGATGTACCAGCAAAGTTTAAGGAACTGTAGTTTTTGAGGAGCACCATCTCTCCATGGATTGTAACCAAGTCCCTCCTTATGTCCATCATTTCTTCACTGAATTCACAGTCAGATGTGTACATTTCACTTTGGCTGCTTTTATCTTTAAGACGCTCGATTCTCTCTTTCAGCTCCTGTTCAATGTTTCAGGCAAAAATCAGGGCAGAGCTACATGTTTTCAATATATGGTATTATAGTGAAAAGATCGTATCCAGGTACTCAGTAATATCTTTTAAATTGATGTCACGTACTAATTGGATTCAGTATAATCTCCTAAAATAGTAAAAACATACATTAGATTAGTCCACAATTCTAAGTCATCCATACCAATAAAATCTATAAATTATATGGAATGACAGATATAATAGGATTATAAACAGAAGATGGATAGTATTGATTCCATTCAATTACAAATTTATATTATACCAAGTTATGTTATACTAATTATTTTGTATATTTCTTAAAAAAACTTGAAGAATCCACATGGTATCAGACACATCTCTAGACATCTAGACATGGGTTATGCACCAACCCAACTAATTTTAAGGTTACATAATAGTTTAGTAAAACTTTCTTTATAAACTGAATAAGCCAAAACCTTCCTGAATACCCAATTGTGCAAACACAATTTCTCACTACCAATCAAATTAAAATTAGTAAATTGGATAGGTTTCTAAGATCTAAACTCTATTAGATACATGTCCTAATTACATTAAAAAGCTTACAAATTAAACCTTTCTGATTTCTAAAAGGCACTTGTATACCAACATCCCATCACAGCGCATACCTATATTATTAGGGTTTGATCAAACCCGAACTTTCTCACATGTGCAAACACAATTTAAAGGTTTTAAGTCCACAATCACAAAATCAAAGTTTTAGGCTTTTCAACAAACCCAAATCCGGCCATTTATATCCAATTTTTCTTATATATTAAGGATAGCAATGAAACCACAACCGAAATTCAAAGCCTTGGCAATTTACTAGTTATAATAAGAAAATAAAAGGACACAGCAAAAATAAAATAACCTGAAAGCGGATAACAAACTCTTCCTCTTTATCCACGTAGAAATCATTAAACTTTTCAAGCTCTTCGTTGAGAATTCTGACAAACCAAGCCTGCAGGAGTTGTGGGGGAGAGGGTTGTGGAGGAAGGTGAAGAGGGAGGTTGATGGGAGTGGTAGTGGTCGAAGGAAGGTGGTGTTTGAGGAGTTTCTTCAATGGCTTGTAGCAGAGGAATTTGTCCCTCCATTCAGGAATGGTTTCTTCCAGATGGGTCGTGAACTCTTTCCCAAATTTCATTGTTGCTGATTCTGAGTGATCACACTTCAAAATCCCACATTTAGATTTGGGTTTGTGTTTGCATATTTATGTTTCTTTGCAAAGATGAAAAGAAGATGGAATCCCTGAAAATATTATTTGTTCTGTAATGGGTGAAAATATTAAAAAAATTCATTTCATTTTCATGTATTGTTCATTTATTTATTTATTTCTGTTTTTTCTATAATTTTTCCACAAACAAACATTTTTATTTATTTATTTTATCTATTTGCATTTTTTTTCACTTTATTTGTTTATTTCTATCAAATCTGTGTCTTATTTCATAGGTCAATGAGAGTGAGTGTAGAAATAGAAAACTGTCCATATGGTAAAAAATAACATAGAAATAAGACAGCTTTAACCAGTATTTTTTTTTTCTTACTTTCTTTATTTTTCTAAATATGTTTTTAATATTGGGTAATTTTTTTCTACTAAATTCAAAATTAATATTTTAAGTTTTATAATTTTAAGATACTTAATTTTTTTGTGAAATTAATCCCTTTCTCCAAGATTGTTAAATTTCATTTTTCTAACATATAGAGAGAGGTGGGATGCTTGTGGGAAATTGAAAAATAGGTGCTTGTGAGCGAGAAGGAATCTAAGAATGTTATTTATTCTGAAAGTTGGATGACATGTGAATGATATTTTATGTAAAAATGTTTGATGGAATGGGATGGTGGACAAAAAGTATCTCCTCCATCATCATCATCATATAACACTGAGACTAACATCAAATACCACCAACAGAAAATATTAATTTATAAGTTATAAGTTTAGTGCCTCAATCTTATAAGAATTTTTTTTATTATAACACTAAGACCATATAATTAAGATTTGAATTTATTTAAATAAAATACTGATTATAAAAACTAAAAAGTAATTTGTGTTTTTAAAATATTTTTTATTAACAAGTTGAGAATAATATTAAAATTAAAATAATTGATAGTTAACAATTGAATTCAATATATTATTTAAATGATACAAATATGACATAATAATATAGTTTTATAAAATATATTTTAATTATTAATTATAATTGAGTAATTTAATATATAAACTAACATACTATTAATTTGTATCTAGAAAATTAAAAATATTATATATATATATATATATATATATATATATATATATATGAATATTATCATATTATAAATTTTGGAATATTACATAAACTTTTTCATGAAGAAAAGACCAAAGATTAAAGTTGCTTGAAAGAGTTACATGAGTATGCAAAACAACTTAATATAAACTTTTGTCTTCTAGATGATATAGAAAAAACTCATATTTTGTAAATTAACTTTACGAAGTTATATCCTTAGTGTAAAAAGTGTATACTTTCATCTTTATGTTGAAACTAAACTTTATAATTTTAACAATTTTTTATTGTACAACTCAAAAATACTTTATATACTTGGTGAAAAAATATTATACTTAATGCTTAATCTCGAAGAAATATATATAACATAATCTAGAGTAACTTTATATATTTATTGTAAGTGGACAACTATTATACTTGTAATATTTATAAATTTGTGAAACTCTTTATAATATGTAAAGATAAATTCAAAGTAATGGATGATCAATATAAAATTTTTGTAAACATATTTTATACACCATGAAACAACCTCCTTTACATTGTCTCATTGATGCTTGTAAAAAATTATACAAAATGTTTTAATTTGTATTTATAACCCCTCTAAAATCAATGGTTTGTTTAAAAAATGTCAATAACTTTTTACACTCTAACTCAAACATGTGCTTATTATTTAATAAAACAACGATATTTGAGATATGCGAAATGGTGTATGTGTGGCATGTTTTTACCATATAATATTTTGGACTTTCAGTCCTAACATTTATATAGGCATTCTCATTCTAATTAGTCTCTGGTTAGTCTTTCTCTTTTTGTCTCTTTGTCTCTTTGTCTCTTTAGTTTTTTAATTTTTATATAAAATAATCTACATAATGACAATGCAATAATTTTATATTAATGTTTAATGACTTATTATAATTATTTTATATAAATTTTAATTCATTGATAGTGTGTAAAATTAAATTCAATGTAATGTTATAGTTTTCTATCTAATAATTAAGACAATAATTCATATTTTTTTACAAATATTTAATCTTTCTAATTTTAATTTTAAGATATAGTTAAGGACTCACGGAATAAAAGAAACATCATAACGATCAAATCTTAAATAAAATGTTTTTAAACTCGTAAGGTTTCAGCTTTAATAAAATATTTTTCTTTATTTTCATTCTAGAATATTAACTCACTCTTTTTAATTTTAATATCCATCTTAAGATAAATAGATTATATTATTTTTGGATTTTAAGATTTTTTTAGGTATCACATATTATAATACTAATATATGTCACTTCCTATTTTTTTTCTATAAATAAACACTTAATTAATATCATATAATATACTGAAGATAACAAATGATACTCAATTTTAGAGAAACTAAATATTTTTTACAAAGACAAAATAAAATATATGATTAAAAACGTATTTAAACTTAAATAAATGATTGACTAATGTATATAAGCTTTGCACTCAAATTTTTGTTTTGGAATTTTGGTGCAACTTATTTTCAAAATAGAGATATTTAGTCCCTTATTTTTTTTAAGTAATTTCATTTCAACCATCTAAAACTGTTAATACATTTATACTAACTTTCATGTCCAATTCACATCATACTAAGACTATTTATTTATTTCAAGAAGATTAAAATGATTCAACATTTCCTTCCACATAGTCGTTTAAAATGCTTAATTTTTTTTACAACAAAATCCAATAATAATATTAGAGAATTAGGTGACATAATTTACATTAAAATGTTAAATGTAAAATTTTTAATTAAGACCGTTGGACTAAAATGACTTTTTTTAAATGGAAAACTGGATGTTTCTATTTTGAAATAAAAAAAGACAAAATTGTCTTTCGAAAGTGAACAAAATTATATTTTAGTCTAACCTATTTATCTTTGATCATGTGTTCACAAACTTTGAAATAAATATTTGTCTATTGATAAAAAAGAATACGTTTGTCCACATATATATTTTTTATCATGCATAGTGTCTGTTTGTGGTTGACAATTTTTTGTTTGGAAGTATCTATATTTTGTTTGGAATAACTTAAGAAAATTATAGGAATTTTCTATATATAATCAATGTTGTTTTGCCTTTTGTCAACTTCCACATGACCATATGACTAAGTTTTTTTACTCATGGCATATTCTTGCTCACAAAAATTTAAATTTATAAAGTTTGATTACAAAAAAGTTATTCCCAAGTATATTATATTGCTCATTAATCTATATTATCTCTTGAATTTCTTTTCATAGCCTTTTCAAGAAGAAAACAAAACTGTTTGTTTCATTGGTATTATTTAGAGATCTTCAAAACCTAAGTGATTTATATTACCCTAGTTTTAATCTTTATATAGCATGATACTATAACGGAGATATCGATCAACAATAATTATGAGCATAAAATTCTCTCATACATTACATAACATTTTGTTAAATAGTTATAAGTACTTTTACTGTTTCATAATTTTTTTTGCCATAATACGTATGCAGATAAGAACTACATTTTTTTTGTTAATTATATCTTCCTATTAAACTATGTGCTAATATCATCCATCCATGAAGGTAACAGATAAAAGTTATAATTTAACAAATTTATTGGTAAAAATGCATTTTATAAAAAGTTATTCAGGGTAAAATCCATATTTTATAATAAATTAACAAAGTATCATACAAATTACACTACGAAAATAGCATTGATTAATTATGAAAGTGTCGGACTCAAATAAAATGGATCAAAACGATTTTAGAACGACGTAAAACTAACTAATTTAGAAATTAGGGTGTGTCAAATCTACTCTAGACTGCTTATCTGTTTTTTTTTTTTATTATTATTATTGATGAATGAAAAATACTTCTTTTATTTTTTAACATGTAGTTTGTGGTTATTTCTGTGATTTGTGCTCACTACTCTCTTTTTCATCCTCATTATTGTGCTTACAGTTCTCTCTTTTGCTCCTGTATATTCTTCTTTTTATTAGTATTGTTGCATATTCTATTGGATTCAAAATAAGATAAAATTAAAAAAAAAAGAATTATACAAATGTAGATAACTTCACGTTAACTATTGGTTGAAGGTCTAATTATTGAAGAACAATTATATGGAGTAGACTAGGTTGATTATATATCTAATGGATGAGGATGTTGAAAATATTTGTGTTTGTTGATGTCCCAGTTCATAGGAATTTGTTAGTCATGGTCATAGGAATTTGTTAGTCATGGTCTACTCTAGTTGTTATATTTTAGCAGTAAAATTTTTTAGTTAGTTTTCTAATTTCTAGCTATTAGTTGTTGGTTATTGGCTCTATATAATGAGCTGGTTCTGTAAGTTTTTAAGTTTAAGCAATAAAAGCCTTTTGTCTATTGTAAATTCAAATTCTTTAATAAGTATGCAATGGTGTTCAACAGTGGTATCAGAGCCCAGGTTCACAGAGTTAAACACGTGAGTTATTGAGTGAAACACTTAAGGGAGAGATTTGAAAATTTGCAGAAGCAAATGGCAACAGAAAATTTTGTGCAACCTGCAATTCCTCGCTTTGATGGTCATTATGATCATTGGAGCATGTTGATGGAAAATTTTTTAAGATCACAGGAGTATTGGCAAGTGGTTTCTGAGGGTATTTCAAAACCAACACAAGACACATTAGTGTCTGAAGCACAAAGAACAGAGGCAGATGTAGCAAAATTGAAAGATCTCAAGGCGAAGAATTACCTTTTCCAAGCAATTGATCATTCTATCTTAGAAACTATTCTCTCTAAGGATACTTCTAAGCAGATATGGGATTCCATGAAGAAAAACTATCAGGGATCAACAAGGACAAAAAGGCAGCAACTTCAAGCTTTGCGTTCGAAGTTCGAAACACTTCCAATGAAATTTGGAGAATCAGTCTTAGACTATTTTTCAAGAGTGATGGCAATAGTAAACAAGATGCGAATTCACGGTGACAAGACAGAGGAAGTTACAATTGTTGAAAAAGATTCTTCGAACCATGACACCAAAATTTAACTTTGTGGTATGCTCTATTGAAGAATCACGTGATATTGATATGCTTTCAATTGATGAATTATAGAGTTCTTTAGTAATCCATGAACAAAAAATCAATCATCACGAAAAGGAGGAGCTAGCGTTGAAGCTCTCAACAAAAATCAGTCAACTAGAGAACGAGATACAAGTAGAGGACAAGGCAAAGCTGGATAGAGAAATAATAGCTATGCAGGTCAACAACAAGTTTCAGATCAGACTAAAGGAAGAGGAAGGGGGCAAGGTGGCTACAATTCAAATTTAGCAGACAAGTCTAGAATTAAATGCTACAAGTGCCACAGGTATGGCCATTATAAATCTGAATGTCAAGCTGATTTATCTAAACCAAAGGGAGAGGAATCTAATTTTGCAGAAAAAGAAGAAGTAATCTCTCTCTTGTTGGCATATTATGCAAAAGATGAGACTCATCAGCAGTTGTGGTATTTAGATACTGGTTGCAACAATCACATGTGCAGGTTGGCATTTTCAGATCTGGATGAATCATTCCGGAGTACAGTAACCTTCGGTGACAATTTCAAAGTCCCTATAATGGGAAAGGGTAATGTAAAAATCTGTTCCAAAGAAAATGTCAATCAAATTATTTCAAATGTTTTCTTTATACCAGATTTGAAGACCAATTTACTAAGTATTGGTCAGCTTCAAGAGAAATGGTATGAAGTTTCAATTAAAGGAGGAATATGTCATATTCAGGATGAAAAATTGGGCCTAATAGCTCAGGTCAAAATGTCCCCAAATTGATTATTTCCACTTTATCTTCCAGAGCATGTCTCTTCCTACTACTTGACAAGATCAAAAGAGGTGGCTTGGCTTTGGCATTTTTGATATGCACATCTCAGTTTTGGAGGTTTGCAAACCCTACATCAGAAGAACATGGTGGAAGGTCTTTCGAAATTTGACAGCCAATCAAATGCGTGTGAGGATTGTGTTGTCAGTAAACAACATCGTAATTCATTTCTTAAAGGAAATTCATATTGAGCAAATGAGGTTTTGGAGCTGGTACATTCTGATCTATGTAGCCCAATTAATCCATCTTCAAATGAAGGTAAAAGATACATAATCACCTTCATTGATGATTATAGTCGAAAAACTTGGGCTTATTTCTTGCAGGAAAAGTCTGAAGCTTTTATAGCATTTACAAATTATAAAACACTTGTTGAGAAGGAGACTGGAAGAGCAATAAAAGTTCTTCGAACAGATTGTGGTGGAAAATATAACTCCCGTACATTTGCTGAATTTTGTGAGCTACAAGGCATTAAAAGACAATTAACAGCTGCATACACACCACAACAAAACGGAGTATGTGAAAGGAAAAAATGTACTATCATGAATATGGTGAGGAGTCTTTTGACAAGAAGTGGTGTTCCAAAAAGCTTTTGGCCTGAAGTAGTTAGTTGGAGCATTCATGTATTGAACAGATCTCCCATATTTGCTATTCAAAATATGACCCCAGAGGAAGCTTGGAGCAAACATAAACCTTCCGTTAATCACTTCAAAATTTTTTGATGCATTGCGTATGCTCACATTCCAGATCAGAAGAGGAAGAAGCTAGATGACAAAGGAGAAAAATGTATCTTTCTTGATGTCAGTGATTATTCAAAAGCCTACAAGTTGTATAATCCTATCACTAAGAAAGTTATAACGAGTCGTGATGTAATATTTGATGAAGAGAATTTCTGGACATGGGAAGAAGATATTTCTCAACAGCAAATTCCAGTTGATTTTGATGCTGAAAATGAAAAAGTGCAGACTTTAGTGAATGAACAACATGCAGACAATGAGCAACAACAACCAAATTCTCAAATTGATGAATCAGTAGATGAACGACCTCAACGAGTCAAAAGAAGGCCAACATAGATGGCTGATTATGAGGTAACTGAAATTCAAGATCCGCTAAACCATTTTGCTCTATTTTCAGACTGTGATCCTGTGTCTTTTGAAGGACCAGTAACAAAGCCAACATGGGTTACAACAATGGATAATGAAATTGCAGCCATTGAAAGAAACAATACTTGGGAGTTAGTTGAACTTCCAAAGGGCCAAAAATCCATTGGAGTAAAGTGGGTTTACAAAACCAAGCTGAATGAGAAAGGGAAAGTTGATAAATTCAAAGCACGCCTGGTTTCAAAAGGGTACAAGCAAGAATTTGGGATTGACTATACTGAAGTTTTAACCCCAATAGCAAGGCATGACACGATTAGAATGGTGATTGATCTGGCAGCTCAAAATTCATGGCCAAGTTTTCAATTGGATGTCAAATCAAATTTTCTACATGGTGATCTAAAGGAACAGGTATTCATTGATCAACCCCCTGGTTATGTTAAGGTTGGACATAAGTATAAAGTGTATAAATTGAAAAAGGCTTTGTACGGCTTGAAACAAGCTCCACGAGCTTGGTATGGTCGAATTGAAACTTATTTTTCACAGGAAGGTTTTCATGAATGTCCTTATGAACATACACTTTTTATAAAATTGGGGAATGATGGGAAAGTGCTCATAGTTTGTCTTTATGTGGATGACTTAATTTACACTGAAAATGATAAAGTTATGTTTAATATGTTTAAGGAGTCCATGATGAATGAGTTTGATATAGGTGATCTTGGAAAGATGCGCTATTTTCTTGGTATAGAAGTAAGTCAATGTGCATGTGGCATTTTTATTTCTCAAGAAAAAATACATAGCAGAAGTCTTGGACAAGTTTCAAATGAAAAATTGCAACTCTGCAAGTACTCCAATGTATGCAGGAATGAAACTTGTCAGAAATCCTGAAGGAAAGAGGTTTGATAACACATTTTACAAACAAATCTTTGGCAGCTTGATGTATTTAACCACCACAAGGCCATACATTATGTATGTTGTGAGTAAGATAAGTAGATACATGGAAAATCCGAAAGAAGTTCATCTTCTAGTTGCTAAAAGAATTCTCAGATACTTGGGAGGTATTGTCAAGTTTGGATTGTTCTACAAGAAGAGTGAGTTAAGTCTATATGGATTCATTAACAACGATTATGCTGATGATCTAGATGATAGAAAAAGTACGTCTGGTTATGTGTTTATGATGGGAACAATAGCAGTGTCATGGTCTTCAAAGAAGCAGTCAATTGTAACATTATCAACAACTGAAGCTGAATTTATAGCTACAACAACATGTGCTTTTCAGACAATCTGGTTGCGAAATTTTTTAGCAGAACTTCACTTTAAGAAGGACCTATGACTATCTATTGTGATAACGGATCAACAATCAAGCTATCTAAAATTCCTCTTCTACATGGAAGAAGTAAACACGTAGATGTGAAGTTTCACTTTCTAAGTGGCTGACATTTTAACCAAACCATTAAAATTGTCTATGTTTGAAAAGCTAAGAAGGATGCTTGGTATCTGTACTTTTAATTGATAATTTGAAAATTTTCAGTTTACGGGAGGGATTGTTGAAAATATTTCTGTTTGTTGATGTCCTAGTCCATAGGAATTTGTTAGTCATGGTCACAAGAATTTGTTAGTCATGGTCTACGGTAGTTGCTATATTTTAGCAGTATTTTAGTTAGTTTTCTAATTTCTAGCTATTAGTTGTTGGTCATTGACTCTATATAATAAGCTAGTTCTGTAAGACTTTAAGTTTAAACAATAAAAGCCTTTTGTCTGCTGTCAATTCAAATTCTTTAATAAGTGTGCAAAAGTGTGCAATGGTATTCAACAGAGGAGGCTAATAAGGATTTTAATTTATTTTATTTTATTTTTATTTATTTACTTTCAAATGAGACAAACTCATAACCTAAATCAGTATTGAAACATTTTCGGGAATTGAGAAGGACAAGTGATACATTTTGCAAATTAGTGAGAGTGAATCTCCTGGGTTATTGGTTGAACCAAATCTTAAACTTACCAAGAGTTTTTCATTCCCTTGTGACCTCTATGTGGCTTATCTTCTTTTATGGAACTGGCGCTGCTTATCCCTATCACCCATTTTATATGAAACCATACTTTTCAATAAATTCAATTTCCTACCCTAAATAGGTTTGTTCTTAAATCCCAACAGACAGGTTCACATCAATTTTCCTTTTATTGTTGTTGCTTTTACTCATTTAGTTTTTATTCCACTCAAAAGAGTGTCTGTGTCTTTTATTCTAGGTCATTTTCCACCCGTTTAGGTTTCTAGTTATCTTCAAAGTACATGTTTTTATGGGTACTCAAACTATATAGTATTGTATTCAATTACACTCTTAGTTACAAACTACCTTGATTTAAACATAATAGCAAAACTTTGAGCTTTATGATACACACATTATATATAAAAGTATAACTATGATATAAGGCAAAGTGGTTAAGGTTTAATGACTCTACCTGAATAACGATTTTGGGTATGCATCACTATCATTTTAAGTTAAGAAAAGTTGGTACTCATTCCAACTAGTTACTTAAAACCATAATTTTAGAACAACAAAAATATCTTCTAAGAAAATATATGGTAATAAATCACTATGAAATTGTGTGAGGGTCAAGGCTTCGTCATCAGTTCTCCATCTTCCTTTATTAAAATACTTTAAAGTTGAAAGTGTTCTTAAGTAGTAATTGACAATTAGATGTAAGAAATATTGGACATTCATAAAATAATATCTATTATTTGAGAATATATACTTTATTAATAAAGTGAGATAAAGATTCAATAGAGTTCTTGTCCTTGTGTGACTTGACAATTAGAAATTAGAAATTTTGGACATTCATAAAATAATATCTATTATTTTGAGAATATACCTTATTAATAAAGTGATATAAAGATTTAGTAGCGTTCTTGTCTTTGTGTGACTTATTATTTGTGTTGGTTTAGGGTTTAGGTACACTTACTAAATTTTTCCGCGATGAGGTAGAGAAGAAGTCGAGCCAAACACATTGTTGAATAAGCATTGTTGAAGAACTCATAATAATGAGGTAGATGTTTTGGTTCGACAATTTTAGTTCTGTCATTTTAGTGTCAATTACCTAAAGGTTAGTGTTTTGATGGTATTTTTAATTGGATATTATGATACTATTTTTGTACTCTTACTGATTTCTTGGGTATGATTTTCCTTAAACTAATTTTACTATGTTTGCTATATTTCTCTCTTTTGCTTGATTTGATTGAGATAGATAATCTTTTTAACTAGAATGTGAGTTAAGATCAAACAAATCAATCACAACGAATGTTTAGCTAAGGACTTTTTCTATTTTATTTTAAACTATATAATGAAGTACTTAACATAGACTTAAAATTTTTTAATGCAAGTGAAACTAAATTTGAATATCTTACAAAAAGTTTTAAATTTAATTTTTCTAAAATAAAAAAGAAACGTGATTGAAAAATATTTTCCAAAATGAATTACAGTTATGTTTGACAAATAAGAATAATATTTAGACTATACATTTTAAGAGAGTGGATATCATATACGGATTGCATTTAGTAATTCACAACACATTTTATCTAATCAATTTAAATTTAAAAATAAGATTTGGACTTCACATTTTAAGGGAGTGTGAAAATCATATAGAGATTACGTTTAGTAAATGACAACACATTTTCTCCATTCCTTTTGGACTTAAAATATGACCTGGGCTTCACATTCCATTCACTCATTTTCATCCTTAATCCAAACATCATAAGAGAAAATTAAATGAGTTAATTTAGATAAAGGTAAGAGAAATAGTTATGAAAAATATATCAATATATTTTTGTCTTATAAATAAAAAAGGACATTTTCCTAATTTAATAAAGTTATTCACATTTATAGGAATTGGATTTTAGTAATTAAAGATGAGTTTTAATAAATATTATATTTAGAAAAGAACCATGAAAAAGCATAAAATGCTATGCGTGGTTTAATTAAAAATTATCGTACCTACTTATGAATCTTGAATTTAATGTTATTATCTTTCTTGATAAAAGAGTTGGAATTGAGTGATCCCTTCGATAGTCGCTCGGGACGCAAAGCTGAAAGTCAAAGTTAAAAAGTCAAAGATGTATAACAACACATGTTAAATTTCTTAAATAATATAAATATTAATACTTTCTAAAAATAATATTTCGAAATACTTCATGTTTATGACATTACTAATATAAATATTGATTTTTTAAATTATATTTCAATTGTATTAGTATAAAGAATGGCTCCAACTGGTGCCACCGCCACCGCACAAGCCACCGAACTGAACCTTTGCCACGGTCCCACCCGTGAGACGCTTATCGTGTTTATCAATTTTTACATGCAAAATTATAATCTTGAATTAAAAAAAAAGAGTATATTATGTAAGACAAGATAATCATTTTACAAGTTAATTTTAATAAATTAAGTCTAAATCCTTTTTAAATGTTCTAAATCTTCGTACCTTTGATCTTTATTATCGTTTTTGTGCACGAAAGGAAACAACATCTTTTCAAGGAGATTCGAGCGAACTCGTGTTTTGTTTTTTTTATTTAAAATAACTTTAATTATTCTTTTTGGCGCCGTGTATGTCTCAGAATTTCTGGTTTCCTTCTACTTCATTCACGAACCCCCATGCCAAAACAAAGAATCAAAGATTCACGAATTATATAGGAACCATTAATGGTGAGTTGTGGAGTATAATAATACCATTTATCACACTTTTTAATTTCATTTTCTTCTATATATATATATATATATATATATATATATTAATTTCTATATTAAGTTTTTTTTCTCCAAGTGTCTCCTAAGTAGCGTGTAGTGTTCAACTCCACGCCAAACACGTCTCATTTTAAAAAATGGTGTTAATCCATTAACTTAAAATTTCTTCATAGGCAAAGTTTTGGCATTATATAAGCAAATGATGTTGTTGATATATATATATATAAGCTTTCTAAGAAGTGTTTTTGATATATACAAATTGTGTTGTTGAGAAAGGAGAGAGAGAGAGAGTATGAAAAGCATTCTCCTAAATCCCAGTCAACCCTTCTTCTCACACACCATTTTGGGTCCATTGAAGAAGCATAATCACCATGGTTATGGATCTGCTTCAAGGAATGGTTTGAAATGCAAGAATATGAGTAGAACTTCCTCCTTCAATCACAGAAGCACTGCTTCTGTTCCACTTCATGAGTTGCCTTCGGTATCTTTCTCCCACTTTCTTCTTGCTCAATATCTAGATTTTATATAAAATAATATTTCCATCAATCTGTTTTAATAAGTTCTTGCTTCTTTTATACATGTTCTATTGTGTTTTATCAATACTTTAAGGTGATTGAATTTTGTTTAGATAGTATTGAAAATTTATATATATTAACTAGAAATAAGAGTAAATTATAATATATAAATAATTCATAGTTAAAGATAAATTTTGATTTCATTATGAATTTATCTTGTAAACTAGTTTTCGGATATTGAATTAAATTTAAATTTAGCAAATAGAATGAATCATCTGGATAATGAAAACTGTTACAAGAGTTTTTCTAAGGGTTTATAGTTAGAAAAAAAAATCCTTTTTGTAGTGATAAATAAAAGTATATAAAGGAAAAATAATCATTATCAAAGTTGGTTGATACTTTGATTAATACCATGATTAAAAAAATGATAGTTGTGCATTAAAATTTGCGATAATACTTTTTTTTTAATTTGTGTTCAAGTATATACTCAAAGTTAATGCTAATTATATTTTTGTGAGGCTTCATTTGATGAATATATAGAGGACAAGGGAAGAGTGATCCGATCTATATTTTCAGAAAAATCAGCAAGCCAGCAGCTCAATGAGGTACTTTCATTTCGAATATTGATCTTGCTTAATAGTTTTGAAAATCAACAAGGTTTATATATATATATATATATATATATATATATATATATATATATATATATATATATATATATATATATATATATATAAAGATTATGAAAAACTTTTGATGGAAATTCATGCCAGTGGACAATGACAGTGGAAGTGGTGAAAGGGATAGATTAATGAATATTGAGTAACCTTGAGTACCAAATATATATATTTTTTAATTGTTTGGACTTCAGCTCAATGCTTATCCTCTTAAATTCATAATTTCAACGTGAGATTTAACGTGTACAGTGATTATCTTTTTTTGTTTTTTTTTTCTCTTTTCAAATCCCATGCAAGAGACACACAAAAAAATTTGTATTTTCGTAAATTGTAAGTGTCATGCAATGATCCAATTATGAACCAAGGATATATTTTTTTAAAACAGTTATTTCTATAAATACATTTGTATATTTATACACCAAAATGCAACTTTTAGTTCGTGTTAATGAATCCATGACATTTCAAACTACAACAATTTTGAAGGATATTGATATTGTATTTAATGCTGATGGGAGAAACTTCTTTAAAAAAAATAAGAAATAATAAAATCACCTCTATATATATTGAAATTAATATATGCTTATAAATTAAACTTTAGAAGTTATTTCTGCAAACTGTGGTTTTATTTAACTTAATCATAAACTAATTTTAGATTATGAAGAAACTAACTTTTTATTTTAAAAATGCTTATAAAGGATTTTTTTTTTCCAAACATAACCTTATTATAAGTATCTAAATCTGGCCCTAATCTAATTAATCATTCATCTAAAATAAAGCTTTGTGAATTATACATATATAGGAAGAGTGGAGAGTTAAGATGACTCCAATGGAAGCCTTGTTCTTAAAGTGTCATCCAGTGATACACATTACAGCTAAATGCAAATCTGAAGCACATGAATACCCACTTGAGATTCCTCACCATATCACCAAATTTTTGGAAGTTCAAATTGTAAGTATTACAAATTAATATAATCAAACTTTGATGAAGGAATAGTTTATTTAGTTTGATGGAGTTCAAACCTAAAAGTTTTATGCATTTTTGTTTCACAGACAAGGCTTGAGTTTCCAGATCTGAATGCTGATTACTTACCACCACATTTCAACATCAATGCAAAAGGAGCCTTGTATTTGGAAAAGAAGGGAATGCAAAATTGGATGAAGAATCATTTAAACATTAATTTAAACGTTGCTTTTTCTCCATTACTAGCTTGGGTTCCTGATTTGGTGTTACAAAGCATTCTACAATCGGTTAGAATCATATATACTTACTTCATAAACACAATGAACATTACACTCTATTTTATTATTCATTGAAATCTATTAAAAATCACAAATGTGAGATTCACCTCTTATTTAATAATTTGCATGTTTTTTTTAATAAATTTCAATAGATAAGAGAGAGTGTGTTTCTAACACTTGTTTATCCCTAATCATATCATAATCACACTGTTTAGTGAATATATATGGTGCCTTGACCTTAAACTAAATTGTGATGTGATCTCACAGGTTCTCACAAATTATGTGGAGGATGTCAATAATGGATTTGCTGTTAGATTGTTAGCAGATTACAATTTGTTCAAGAGGGAAAAACCCAAATACTTGGTGTAATTTTTTATTCATTGAGCAATGTCCTAAGAATAATATAGTTATGATGATACACATAAGTTATCTTGAATGCTCATTGCTATGACATTTTATACATAAACATGAATTATACAAGCAATTAACCACTAACAGCATCTTCTTCAAAAGGAGCCTTGTGGAATCACTGCCATCACTTCAAGTCAAGACCCCAACATCAACAATAATCACAATTACATCACCCAAACTATATATCATAACCATTACGTTTACAAATGTGAAAATGATTTGGAAGGATGACTGAAAAAATATTACCACAATATGTTCTCGCGTTTGTTACACTAGTTTACCTGCGCGTTTATTACACTAGTTTACATGCTTGTCTGCATTGAAAAAATATTGATAGTTAAATGATATTGAAAGTCTATTACAACAGTATATTTCATTTTGGTTGATGTTTATTATGTAGTTGTGCTCTTTTGTTGAGATGCCTCTATCTATATGTTAGTTCTGATACTTGTTATAATTTGTCTTGTTACTTAGATAACGGCATCGAGGTGATAAGAGTTTAGGATTTAAGGTTTTGAGTTTAGGGTTTATAATTAAATTTAATACTTACAAACTTTCACTTCTAACAACAATCTTATCAACCTGGAAAGCCAATAACCTCACCACCAAGACCAATGATGGCATTTCACAATTGTTATAAAATAGCAATTGTTATAAAATAGAAAGTGCAGACAAATTATTTTGAAAAAAGAAATAGTAAGTGCAGGAAAAAAATCATAGGGTCCAAAAAGCAAAAAGCAGTTCAAGGTGGAGTGTAAACACCTACAGTTGAACACCTGTTTTGTTTGGATGTTATTTCTCATTGTTTTTTTCCCTTGATTTCAGACTTAGACTATGAAAGAAGTTAAGAAAAAATTTTATGTATTTCTTTCTGCATTCCCATAGTTTTCATGTGTACCCTATGGAGTTTATTAAAAGATCAAATTGTCTCCTTGCTGCCGCCACCGTCACTGCCCCTTGTTGTGGTGGGTTTATATGTTATGTTATGGATGGATTAAAAAAAAAAGTATTTTAAATTACACAGTTTGAAAAAAAAATTACTATATAAAGTAGAAATTTTCAAAATTTGATCCTTAAAAATTACTGTAGAAAAATTAGGGGTTACAAAAAGAAATTCCCAAAATTTGATCCTTAAACCTATGGCCGGACCAGAATATAGTAGGATTACAATTTAACCAAAACTATATTGGGCCACATATTCTGATGCGGCCCATTATAGTGCTTTCTTCTTCAGTGATATAGCGCACTCGTATTGAACCTTTACAAGAAGAATCTTTTTAGATTATTTTTTAATTGATTCGATTTTCAATACTCATATTCATAGCAAAAATCTAAAGATATAGAATTATAATAATGAGTAAAAAGGAATTAAAATACATTGCTTCAATTTTTTTTTATTGGAAGTGTAAAAAATTACATTAGTATTCTATTTTAAAATGACATATTTCTTTTAGTATAGTGATGGTATTAACACATTCATTTTTATTAAAAAAATCATAAATTTTCATATATAATAAAAAATTTATTATATGATCTTTATTAATTAATATAAGGCAGTATAAAAAGTATTTACATTAACTTTGCATAAAAAATAATCTATTTGCCTTTTCCGTTTTAATTGGTAAAGGATTTTTTTTTTTTTTTTTGTATAATGCAGGGAAGACTCTTAATGGCTTAGAAGATAACAAAATTTGGGATCAGTGTCAAGAATTTGGTGAGGCCATTTTTTTCTCTGTACCTGTAAAAATCAATCTATGCTATTTTTTTATTATGAAAAGCTTAATCTGAAAAGAATATTTTACATTTCAAATTACTTAATCTAAAATTTATTAAAAATGTTATATTTAATTTCAAAAAAGATAATTCAAAAAGAAAATATTATATTCCAAATTAACCTTTGACTTTTCATAATGGAAAGAAGTGTAAGTTGAATTTCATGGGATGGAGAAAAGAAAAGTGAGATACTAGATCTTAAGAAAAAAAATAAATTTAAGCTTTAGAAATTATAAAAAAAAATCATTAGAATTAATTTATGTGATATAACAATATGTTATATAAGACATTCGATCTTAATTTAAAATACAATTTTTAATAATTAAATTTATTTTTTAACGTGTAAAAAAATTAAAATACGAATAAAAGAACATAAAATCATAAGTTTTCATAAGATTTATCATTTGAACAAAACTTATAAAACTAAAATATAAATTGTTAAAAATGATATAACGCAATGATATTTATTTGAAATAAATAAAACTCTTAATAAATTTATTGTGGGATTCTTGCATTTGTAGATACTATGAACAGAAAAAAAAAAAAAAACAAAATTCCATGGACCTTTTTTACTGAGTCTTATTTTATTTTCTTTCTTAGAATATAGAATAATTATTTTCCACTTTTAAATTACTATCCAAATCTATGTATAATATGTTCTTGTAAAACAGTATATCAAATTTAATTAAAAAAAAAAAACTAACTCACACTAAATAACTTGATTATATTATTATTAATTCTATTAACCTCGTTTAATATTTTTTTCTTAAACTGTTTTTTTTCAGTATATCAAAAACTGTTTTTTTTTCTGTATTATACTAATCCAACAAGTTTATATATTGAAACTTTATATATATATATATATTATCAAGGAAAATTAATATTAATGGAAACACTTAAGTGAACCCCTTTTGTAAAAGAAAAATAAACCCACCCCTAACATTGAAACTTTATATAAAAATATAAGATAAAATATCAGATACAAGTTAAAACGGTTTTATGATATCATTACATTGCAAACATTATGCACAGTAAATTTATTAACTTTTGTAAAATTATCTTTAAAGGCAAGCTAACAATGTTTTTTATATGTTAATGGTTTAAAACTACTTTATGCATGTATAAAAGTAAAATTTTAATACAAATATTTTAAAAGCAATATTATCAAATGAAATAAACTAATTTTAAAAAAAATAAACCTATATTATGATCATTTATTTATATTCAAGAGGGGAAAGTACTGATTTTAAAGGATTTATTTAAACAATTTAAGTTTTGTAAGATATAGTTGAAGATAACAATGATGTCATGCCCATATTTTTGGGATTTTAAGGAAGTTGAACCATCATAAATTTGAAGCTCACAGATTCCATGATGGCCACATAATAATGTTCTTCAAAGCTCATTACTCATTTTCTGCATCTCTTACATCTGTCAGAATGCAAGTGCTGCCTTTTCCCACAAGGCAAACATTTATTTGTCCAAATTCATGCAAATATTAACATGCAGCGGTTATGATATTCTAATTTTAATTTTAAACTCAACATGTTAGAACAAATTAATCTTTCAGTTACGGATTAAAATCATCTGTGTTGATTTTATGTTTTTCTTTCTTATTTTTTAATAATGTTTTGTCACATTATGCATGATAAAGTTAATTTTATTTAATGTTGATGATAACATGATAAAAATTGTTTGGAAAGTATAAAATAGACAGGTAATCTTAATATGCGAACTAGATTTTTTTTTTTTACCCTAATTTGACGAACTTAGTAATACATAACAAACTAGAAAAATGCCATGTTAATTGAAATTGAAAAAAATTAGTAAAACCCTAATGTCTCTCTCTCTCTATATATATATACATATTGCTTTTTCACATTAGAAGGAGAAAACCTTTATAAATAATACACATGGATATGTTAAAAGTGAGTAAAGTATGGGTCTTTATGGTTGTCCTTGACCATTTAATTTCATCCACAAAATGCTTTTTCAAGTTAGTTATATCCATTCAAATAATTTTATTACTCTAACAGCAGTACTATATATATATCATCAATGCTGCACTTTAAAAACCGAATTATGACCTTCATGCCTTAAATTTCACTGAGCATCATTTACTGTGTTGTGACCCTCCATTGTGGACAGATAGTTCTATACCACAGAACTTTTTTTTTTTTTTTGAAGCACTATCAATCAAGCTTAAACAAATTAGCAGTGTTAATGTCAGAGTTGGTAAGCATTAACTTTAATTTGACAACTCTTAGTCTCCATCTATTGAAATCTGTGTTAACTCTTTCCATCTTCATCTCATTTGCCTCAAAAATCACATGCCTTGACAATGACTTCCATTCATTTACTGCTTATGCACACTTTCTTCAACGGTTCAATTTTGCAAAGAACTCATGTGTTCATCAAATAGGAAGTTTTGGACTTTTTTTCTTCTGTTATTTATGTTGCTAATTGGGTGTTATTATTATTGCTAATTGGATGTTCACCAAAGTCATAGTTATATAACTTGTAGATTTTAGATTTGAGTTTTACTAAAGTTCCTCAATTGGTTTTGAGGTGATGTATATATCCCTCACCTATATACTCAAGTTTGTTATATTATCATTAATTGATATGAAACTTCTTTTAACACATCCAACAACTAGAGTTGAATCTCTTGAGTATTAAATAAGTTCCTAAAACATTAAATAAGGCCTTCAAGTTAATTATGTATTGACAATTGAGTTCCTAAATATATGTTTTAATCAATTTTGTTTTAAATTTAAACTATAATATGATTGTTATTTTACCCTTTTAAAGATTTCGATTTTAAAGTTCAATTCAAAGAATAATGTGATACTACCTATAATTTCAAGAAACAAAACTATGTGCTCATATATTAATTTAATTAATCTGGTCTGCAGTGTTTTATAACCAGAATATAAAATAACATATATTTTTTTTTTATTAAAGTATGTAGTTTTTAGTATAAGAGTGAATATATACGTATATAATAAATGGCATATATGCTAAAGTTGTTATTTATGTGAGTATAATGCATCTAGTATGTACACTTTCTTAAATATGTCACTATTAAAGACAATTATTATAGTGTCCCTGGCCTGAGCATTGTTCAGATACATGATGGCTACGGGTCATATTAGAAGGGTCTGGAATTTTTTAAAAGTTATATACATATATAAGAAATGTTTTATATTATTTCTTAAATAGGTTGAATTATTTTTGGGTCGTTTTCACTTTTTTTTTTATCCAAAATAAGTAGATAAAATTAAAAGGTACTTTTATCCTTAGTTGTTTTTTTTGTCTCTTACATTTTTACATACATGTAAAACGGATTTTTAACTATGACATATATTAATGTGTAATGATTTTGATAATAGAGTTAAAGTATTTATTATTTTCAAAATAAGAAATACACATCAAAACTCAAGTTATAAAGAAAAGAAATACAAACTAGTATATTATTTGGAGAATAAACTTTATTTTGAAATAGTGAACATATATTTCACTATGATTGGTAAGAGAGATAAAAAGAAAAGATGAGAAAAATGGAAAATACAATACAAAAGTGATGAAATCGAAAAAAAATCTGGAAGATTTATAATAAATGAAATTTATAAAACTATTACTGAATATATGTGTATATATATTCTTCCGGTGGCGACATTACTATACATAAACAAATATTAGTTTGTAATTTTTTTTCAAGCCAAGAATAAATTGAATAAAAGATACGATAGAAAGTTCTTAATCTTTTTTTTTTTTTTAAACTAACATAGTTTTTCATGAAATCACTTTTCATTTTTATAAAAAAAAAGTATATAATCATTTCAGACTCCTAAAATATCAAATCCAACCTCATTTACAATGCATGCTATCCTTAAGAAATAATTAAGAAGTACAAAGGGTTCATTTGTGAGAAGAACAAAGCCCTGTTGTCATTGCATAGAAACCTAGAGAGACATAGAGAGAGATAAAAAGAAAAAAAAAAAGAAAACAGGAATTAGATTCAGATCTCGTATTAGAGAGGAACCACCATTTTCAACACAGAAAACATGAAAGTCAAATTGAGTGGTTACATATTTGGCTTTTGTTGTGCGAACCACATTCAATATATCATCAAATATTGCCTTTCAATAAATAACCTTGCATGGTTTGTCGTAGTCATGCATGTGCCTTCATAATACCCTAAAATAAATTAGCATTGACAACCCTCAAACATAGAAACAAATTGGAAAAGGAAAGTGAGGATGAGCTGTATTTCTTGCATCGTGGCCACAATTTAACCATACATATGTACACTTTTTTTTTTTACCCTTTGCATGATTTAAATGATCTGTCAAATTTACAAGTACCTGTGTGTGAAATAACACTGAAAAGTAAATTTAAGTTTTAATTTATTTAATATTATAGGTATTATGAGATGAAAGTATGTCAGTTTTAAAGTTAGTTAGAGGAGGATATTTGTATGTAAGCTTAAGGGTGAGAATAGTATTTTAAAACTTTTAAAATGAATGAGTGCCAATGATATTCTAGAAAAAAAATTTGTTTTCCTTAACAAATAAAATCTTCTTCCTCTCTTCCAAATTGTAGAACTTGAAATTTATTACGCCTTTTTTTTTTCTTAAAAAAAAAAGAAGTCAACCGTTAAGCTAGTCAAAAAATAATGTAGAGAATCTACGTAGAACTTATTTCTTCGCTAAACTTCTTCTTTCTTCAATTTTTGTCTCTTCCTTGAAATAGAGACGTGAATGAATTTGAGATCATAAGTTGCATATATTTCGAGTTATGTTTGATTTTGAGATGTTTCATGGATAAGATTTAAATTTTTAAGATCTTAAAGGAGTTCTTTGGATATTTTTACTTTATTTTATTCTTTGGTTTTCTTAGTGTACAAGGACAACTAAGGTAAAATAATCAAACTTTATTAAAAGAAACAAATTTTGTTAGAAAGTACTAATTTAGGTTATATTGTTTATTTGATGTCGTGTGTTGGTGTAGGATCCTTTTTAGACCACATTGGTAAATTTATTAAATTTTTTTATATTAAGACTTGTCTTGTTATTAAATTGGGAGTTGGTTCAATGTGGTTCTGTCAACACCCAATTTCGTCCGAGTAAATAAAATTATTTTTGTAAATATAAAAAAGGAAAAAATAAAATAAAAGAATAAAAATAAGAAATTAAAATTTTTTAACATGTGTTATTTAGTTTCTTTGCCATAAAATAAATAATAAAAAGAACTTTGACTTTATAAGTAAAGTTTGATTAAATAATAATAAAAATAAGATAAAATGAAATTTGTAAAAAATGATAAAATAACAAAAAAAAGGTGTTGAGTCTGTCTTAAAATAAATTGAATAGAAAAATTAAGTGAGTCTAATTAAATAGAAAGATGTTAATTGTGCTTGCCACATAAGCCATAAGGTTTACAGAAACACATTGTCCATTCAAGTTCCTTTACAGAAACACATTGTCCATTCAAGTCCTTTAATTCTTAACTAGTGCCTGACAAATTACCTTTTTGCCTTCTCAGACTTATCACATTTAGTAATCATGCTTTTAACATTTAACTAATAATCATAATCATGCTTTTAACATTTAACTAATAGTCATGCTCTTAACATTTAAGTAACAATCATGCTTTTAACTTTTTACTAATAATCATGCTTTTGACATTTAACTAGTAATCATGTTTTTGACATTTAACTCCTATAGCCTTCATACATTCATACGTTCAGGGGCTATTCATGTTCAAGGCTATTCATTCTTTTTTATTATTATTGTCCTTTTGCCTATTCTTCCTGTAACCATACAGTCTTAGATGAGAGGGAGTTAATACAAAGAGATAGAATAATTGATTCTTAATCAAGAATGGAGTGTTATGGAGGGAGATGAAGGGATTAACAGGAAAAATGATAAAGAACTGATTTTATTTTCAAGAAGGAGGATAAAAATTGAGAGATACAGAGAGAATACATAGAGATACTTAGAAATTTAGAGAAATTTAGAGAGAAAAAGATATTGGGGAAATTTAGAGAAATTTAGAGAGAAAAAGATATTGGGGTAGAAAAATATTGAAAAATATTATTTGATTCTCTTGAAAAAATGTAAGAGTCTAGTAGAAACCAGAAAAAGGAAAAGAAGAGACTAAATTGGGAGTCTTCAACGGATTAATGTTCTTCCTTTAATTATGTTCCGCTCTATTTCCATTAATTTTGTCCAGATTCTGTTATATATTTTTATATGTATTTGTTGTGTTTTGTTTAACCTGTTTGCAAACATTGTTAAATTAATTTTAATGATCACAATAAATTATTATACTGTGATATGATTGCTGCTACTGGCACGATGATATAGTTGTTGTTACCATACCGATCCTGAGATTATCTAATTGCTGCATTTTTTGCCTAACTAGTATTGTTCATCTGGCTGCTGCTAGCACGGTCAGTAAATCCCAATAAAAAAATATAGTAACATTAGATACCATTAACAGAGATAGAAAACAAACACAAAACCCCAAACCAGAATCAAAAATCCCCAAACTCAAAACCACAGAAATCCTCGAAACTCAGTGAATCCAAAGACTCACTCAAAACTAGTTAATCAAAAAGTTGGTCCAGAATCAGTAGCAAATTCAATTCCAGAAAGTTAATAATCTCAACTCCATAAAACATGATCGAATATAGGATAGTTAAGTCCCTAATTCGAAAATTTCCAAACCCCTAAGGCAAAGAAGCCATGTTCCCAATTTAAAAAGTCTAACATCAACAACCGATTATAATCCTTCCTGACACTGCGTAGGGTTTTAGGTTTCATTATTTATTTTTAATGAATCTTCCTGTGTTTTTATGTTGTATATGTTTTTTTTAATAACAAAATAAAAGTAAATTAAGAAAAGAATAAAAGAAAGCCCTTTTTATAGACATAAAATTTTAAAAATAAAATATTAGATTTAAAATATTTTTTTAAAAATAATTAAAAAATATATATAACATTTCCGAAAAAAAAAACATTTAACTAACAGTTTTAATAAAATTTTAACAATGAAAAAATATAAATTTTTTCTTTAAAAAAAAAGATTAAATGAAATTTCGAAAAATAAAAAAATGTCAAACATCATTAATCAATTTTTAAAATTAGAACTACGTGATTCCTGTTGGAAATACGTAGGACTAAGGTCAATCCTTGTCGGGTTCAAAAAATAAAAAATAAATCTGCTATTATTTTGTTTGTTTATTGTTCATTCTTAAACTGCATTTTTTGTAAATATATATTTATTCTTATTTACTGTAACTACTATTTTCAGGGAAAAATAATATTTTGTAAAGCCACACTTATTTCTATTCATTTAATTAAAGGTACTGTCTTAGGACGGGCGTTGTGGATGCTAATACCTTCTCCACACGTAACCGACTCCAGAATCTTGAATCTGGTTCGTAGGCATTTTTATTGTTTTGGTTTTTCTATAATTTCCCCATAATAAGCTATAGTGGCGACTCCATTAAGTTTGTGATCGTCCCGTCGTGATCCCGATTGCGACAGGTTCTTAAGTGAGGCTTAGTATTAGTAGTGTTTACTGTCTTATAATTTGAAAAATAATGTGAGAAATGTAATTGCTATTTGATTGTCATATGTCTAAAATTTTTAAACTTAAAAGGATAATTAGATCATTAGAATTTATCTTACAAGTCGAAATTTTGACCAGTTTGGTAATTCAATCCCATTTTTTAAACCAATGAAATTTAAATATAAATATAGCTCAAAAGTAATTCCAATGCTTTGTTAACTCAATGTAATTATTAATGAAAAATGAATATATATATATACATATATAGAAAGAAAGAATGTTGATAAAAAAATATTTTTTATTTAAATAAAATTAAATTTTTAAGGTGGTTGTGCAAAAGATGGTTACCAGGAAGGTAATCTAACCTATATATTGAGTTTATTGTTGTACGGTACATCACTTGTACTACGTAGGTTAGATGAGTCAAATTACAATCGAATTTTGGTGTCATTACTATCACGCATGACATGACACATGTAGTTTTAACTAGATGGATACTTTTGTTAGATAGGTTACCAAGAATAGCTATTTTATTATGAAAAACTTATTATACGAAGAACATGGTTGATGGTAAGGCTTTAGTATTCTATAGTTCTACATATAAATCCACATTCTCCCCTGTCTGTAGTATCTAGCATGCAGATTTCACTATAGACACACTGTTTTATCTCCTTTCCACACTTATTCATCTTCTTTCTCTCTTTTTAGATTGGTCTTCTTAATTCATTTTAGCATTTCTTCCACCATTGATCTCTTCCATTTAAACCACTCCCTCCTTCGTATTTAATTCCAAGTCTATTGATTTTCAGACAATGTTCTTATCTGAGCTAGCACACGTTCTAAGATACTTATCCCTTAAAGGTTTATCTGATAACCATATGTCTTTCCAAAACAAAATCTTATCTCATGTCTCAATCTTCCATGCAATACTCTCTTAGAATCAATTTTTCCCTTCTCCATACTCTTACTTTCCTAAGATCCTTCCATCATATAGACTTATAAATACTTTCCTTGCACTTATTTAGTGTTCTCCAACATCCATATTTAGAATTCAAAATATCTAACCACAAGCCCCTCTCTTCCTTTCCTAATTTCCATTTCTACTTACTTAGGAGGGTTATATTAGACATCCCAAATCTTTTACCCCTAAAGCACCCTCTTCTTTAGGCTTACAAACATTTTCTCATCTCACTCATGTAATCTTTCTTCCCTCATGGCCCAACCCCACAACAAATCCCTTTGAATTTTAACAATTTGTTTCATTACTATCGATGACATTTTAAATAATAAAAAAGAAGAACAATGACATTGTTGACAACACATATTTAATTAACGTTACTATTTCTAAAAAGGAAAATGTGTCTTCCTTTCTATTTAGATAATTTCTCTTTTAATTTTACTATTATACCTTGTCAAAAATATTTGCTTTTATGGTTTCCGCCCACAAGTATTCCTAAATAAACAAAGGGTATCTTCATAATGCAACAATTTAGAATCTTATAAAATCTATGTATTGTAAAGTGTTCTAATCCAATTTCTGATAACTTGTTTTTATGAAAGTTAACATTTAAACTAGAAGCTAGTTCGGAACACCTAAGAATACTTTTGAGGACCAAAATATTTTTCATTTTTTCTTTACACACAAACAAGATATCATCTTTAAATTGTAATATATAATCTTGATTTCACTCTTCCTCACCCTAATCCCTTCTAATAAATCATTTCTTTCCTCTTGTCTAACTACTCCAGCTAATCCTTCAACCACAATTAGAAACAAGAATGGGGTTAGTGGGTCACCATGTCATAGTTATTTCTAAGTTTAAATTATTAGTGACATAGGTATGTACTACTCCCACTTATGTGGTTTTCAACCTTAGGGACTAGGTTGATAAAAGAGGCATGGTGCCTGTGGGATATTTTCAAAGACTGTGAAAGCAATTTATTGCTTTTATTATATCATGCCTTAAAGTATTCCAATTTTGCTTGAGGAAATTAAAATTTAAGTCATTTGGCCAGGGCTTTTATGTCCATCACATCTCTATGCAACTTCCTTAATCTTTTTATCTTTCATTTTACTAATTAAGCAATCATTGTCATTTAGTAATCAAGAAATTATTATCCTCCAAGCTAATGGCAGGGAAGTCTATGTTATCTAACCTAATATTGACACTAAATCTAAATTTCTTATTTTCTGCTTAACCTTAAATGAGCTCCTCACACCATTCATTCCCATTATGTATTCCTTTAAACAAATTCTTTATTCTTCTTCATTTTATAGTCCTACGAAAAAAATTTTGTGTTCATATCCTATCCCAGCCATTTAGTTCTTGCCTTATATTTTTCCAAGGCCTCTTGTTTAAAGCATAAACTATTTAATTCTGCTGACAATTTACTTTTATTCTTCTTGCTCTCTTGGTCTAGTCCACTCTATTCATTCCTCTTATCCAACTCTCTTAAACAAAGTATTATACTTTCTTTGGTTTTATTGATATCCCTAAAGGCACCCTTATTCCATGCTTTTAGGTCCAATTTCATTTTCTTTAGTTTTTTCATTTAAAACCCATATTTCATTCCCTTGTAAGTCATAACTTTCTTATCTTTTCTTTATTGTTTCCATGAAGCCTCTATGTATTTCTCACACAAGGTTTTGGCCCCTAGTCTATTATGTTATACTTAAGTATCAAGACACAACGATCTGAAACAGACATATCCATAACATATTATTTATTTTCTAACAATATATGAAGTCACTCTTATAACACTAAGATTCTATTTATTCTACTTTTTTAGTTTCATTGGTTCTATACCATTCTTCCTAAGTATATTCAACAAGTCCATATCCTCAATAAATTAATTAAAACAATGCATTTCACCTTACCTACACTCTCTTACTTCTTATTGCATTAAAATCTCCTAAGGTTAACTTAACTAGCATATATTTAACTTCATTTGAGACTTGTATCACATCATATATGCCCAAGAATGAGAAACAAAAAATATTCTTAATTAAAAATATATTTTAATAATTAATTTATGTATTTTCGTAGGTATGCTTCCCATATATTTATCAAATTTTCGAACATTATTGCACGGTAAATGCTTTAGGAATTAGTTAAAGTATGAATAAATAAATTTATACTAAAGTATGAATAAATAAATTTATACTAAATAACGATAAAAATAAATTGATAACATCAAATGTTATGTTTTCAGTAATTTATATTATCTAAGTATTCGTATATAATATAATAGTTGATAAAATTCTCTTTGTATATTATAGATAAATTAAACATGGAGCACTAGTCAGAAAAAACGTATTTAATAATAACTTAATACAACAACTTTAATTCACTTATTATAATAAATAAGACTAATAAATTTATAAATACAATAAAATTGATTGTGTTAATTACTAATTAAACTGGCATGTTAAATATTTATTAGGATGATAAAAAATATATATGTCAATTAATAATCAATATAAGAAACACTTTAATATGTTGTTTGAATCAATAATTGACATTAAATCTTATGTAGGGTTAAAATTAAATTCGTGTTTGTTCTTCTTTTGCAAATATTTAGTTTCTTTTTTTCTTTTTCTTCCTTTTCATTATTGTATATGTTGCGTTTTCTTTCCCTGTGGTGCCCCTTTCTCAACTCCATGTTTGTTCCATCATCTCTACTTTGTCTACAATAGGTAAGCCCCCATCTTGTCTTTGTTGTGTCATTGTGTGTTTCTTCTCCTATATTCATAATAAAAATTCATTATCTTCGTTTTTTATATTCTAAATGCAAATGGTTGTTGAAATGATTGTTTTTACAAAAACACCTTTCCCAATGATGATTGTTTATGGTGGCGGTGGTAATGTTGAAAAAGAACAATTTTGGGCATACAAATCATAATCTCATAAAGTAAACTTCTAAATTTCTTTTTAGTTGATATTTATTTTACTTAGAAGCATTCAAGCAATTATTGTAGTAGATTGTTTTTTATTGTACAATGTAAATCTCGAAAAACTATTTAAAATAGATATTCTACGAGCTCAAATCACACTTTAGCAAAATATAATGTCTTCTCAAAATTTTCTAATACTTCTACATCATCCGTGCTCTTTGTCATTACTTATAACTTCTAGATTTCTATACATACAATAGTACATTTTGTTAATATATTTATATGTTTCTATTTTCTTTTATTAGCAGTAACGATCTTATAAAGAACTAGTTGCCGCAACCTGTAAAAAAACATATTTTTGTAACTATATATATATATATATATATATATATATATATATATATATATAATGTTTTTTTTCTAATACTTTTACTTAAGAAATATTATATGCACCGAAGAAAATGAATAAGTCAATAAAACAGTTTTAAAAAATAACTATATTGATTATGGCCATAAAATATAAAGTGATATGTTTGGTAGTTCTATAAGTGATAAGGAAATCAAATTTTATGTGATGAAGTCTTCATATCTATGTAATTGTAAAAGGAACCGGTATAAAAAAATTGACTTATTATTTTGAATCTTTAATCGATGTAGAAAATTTGATTTTTTTTTTCATATAGATTTACGTCAATTCTTTAATGTATATATAACTTTAAAATAATTGATATAGAAAATATTTGTTATAATAATAATGTAATTAATTGTATATAATATATAAACAATAAACATTGAAAATAGAGAAAGAAAATCTTGCAATTATTCTGGTATTGGTCAGTAACCATTAAATAATATAATAAATGAGTGACGTTGTTTTTTATTTGTAGAAACTTAGATTTTTTGTTTGAAAAAACATCTATCTCCTCGCATTGATTGAACAAAGCAATAGGATCTGAGTTGATTGGAAAATCATGTGGAACTTTGTTTTAGATCGAACATGACGTAATGCATTAAGAAAGTGTGGATTTGGCAGTGATGTTCTTCGATTTATATTGGTTTTTCAAATTATCCCACAATCTTTTGTAATACTATAAAATATTTTCCACCAACATCACACGTTATTCTCCAAGCATTATGGCTGGGTCCATGAATGTGTGGAAGAGAAAACACTTTTGGAGAAGCAAAACGTGGCCTTTAGTATGATTAATCATGTTCGTGATCATAGGGGCCACGACAATAAATAATAAATGAATAAAATTTCAGAATTTCTTACAAATTTATTTTTTCTAACCATTTGTCGTTGGATTGAGGAAACTTCATCTATCAATGTTAATTACGAAAGTGATTCCATAATCTTTACATTTATTTTCTTTTTTCTAATGGAAAATTTACGAGAAAAGTTTTACGAGATTGTTAAATATATTAAACAAGACCGGTTTTGATAAATAATTGAATTTCTTAAATATGTTGTTAAAGGTTGTGTGCGTAGATTTTGAGAGTATAAAAAAACGTTAATATGTATTGTATTAATTTTAATTTTAAAAAAAATATAGTTGTTGTTAAGAAGTGGATTTTGAGTCTAATTCAATCTTATAAAATTAGTTTGTAAGGTAAGGTTTGCACCCACTTGAAATGTCTCATTTTTAGTTGATGTGAAATCTCTAACAGTTTTGGTGTTGATTAAAAACAAAGATAAACTTAGGGAAGTTGAGCTTACGTTACATATGTAGAAATTATTCAATTTAGTGTCAGTCTCAGTCTCTGGATGGGACGCTAGTAGTGCGGATCTAAGCCACTTTACATCGACGTAAGATAGGAAAAAAGTAGCCTAGATTGATTGGAAAACAATTTATAAGAGTAGAAAGAATGGATGTTTAGGTATTAAGATATTGAAATATTTAATAAGACTCTCTAAGCGGAAGTGGAGGTTGGGTATGGAGGAAAAAGGATTATGGAGTGATATCATTGTCTTAAAGTATGGGTCATGGAGAAGTATTGATCTTGAATGTAATAACAATAGTGAATCTAGATGGTAGAGAGACCTTAGATATATATGTGAAAAGAGTAAGAGAGAAAACTGATTTAATGAGAGCCTTAGCTGGAGAGTTGGAAAAGGTAACAAAAGTTATTTTTGGAATGATTGCTGGATAGGGCAAGTAACGCTTAAGGAAGCTTTTCCTATATTTTTTTAAAATCCAACTCAAACATTAAATTAGAAGAGTTTAAGATTTGGCATGAACATGTTTGGGAGATCAAATTCAGTTAGAGAAGAGTATGGTTTGAGTGGGAAAAAAAATCAATGGTTGAGGAATTTTTTTCATCCATCTTGTTGGTGAATTAAATAAGGCTATAAATGACGAGTGAGAGGGTGGTTCAAAAAAGTGTATACTGTTAAGGACGCCTATAATAAGATTATGGATGAAAACTTTGGAGGGTATGAGAAGGTGTTTTAAAAATTATAGAAAGTTAAGGATCCACCCTTCTATCAAATTTTGTGGTTGGAGAGTTTTTCACAATAAGTTGCCAACTAGAGATAATTACATAAATTAGGAATTCTCATTGAGAATCCAATGTGTGTTTTCTGCAATTATAGTGTTGAAAGTACGTGTCATCTATTTTTCATGTGTAAGACAACTAATCCTATATGAAATATGTTTGATAGTTGGCTTTGAGTGCAATATGTGCTCTATAATCTGGCTAAATAACACCTTTTAGGATTCAAATTTGTTGGAGTCATTAGAAATAACGTAATCTTTAAATATAGGAAGTGTGGCATTCAAAAGGTTTTGGGCCTAGAACAAGTTAAATAATGGGTTGTGCTAAAAGCAAACTACAAAAATGTCAATTTTAAATACTTAGATTGGTGTATTGACTTGTTAACATGCATTAGAATGATTATTTGATTAGAATTGGGAAGGTTGCAGACAATGAATAGGTTATTTATACAAGAAAACTTGTTGTAGATAGAGGAATGGTTGTAGGAGAGAAGTTGTATATATTACCCAATTATTAAACAATATGTAATAGTGATATATTAAATGATGATTTGCTTCACAGTTTATTTATATGTTTATGTTAGTATGTAAGAATTGTGTTTTGCTAATGTAGACACTGTCTTAGTTGGGAAGATTGATGAACATGAAATTTTAGAAAGGAGTTAAGAAAGTGCAACACTTAAAGAATTTGTTGAAATTTTTCTAAAGCCTGCACGTGGTTTCGTGCGAGAGTTTTTTATTATATTGATATCATGATAACTTGGTATCTTTATTTCTTGCCCTCTACATTGTGTTTTAATGCAGTGTAGATTTTATATGATGTTGCAAGCATAAGGGTTGGCTATGTTTTTGTGTTTTTGTTTTTGAGATGGGGTTTGAGACAACATTTGGATCTTGTATTTAGGATGGGGCTTTTATTACAATGAACAAATAGGTAGTATAATTGATTTTGGTATATGATGCTAATATTTTTTTCCTTTTTTGTTTATTTTTTATGTATATAGGTTGTGATAATCTTATTTCCTTCATTTTAATATATATTCTTTGTTGCCGATAAAAAAAATTAAATAATTTTAATATAGTGTTGGTATAATCCACTTTATGGGAAACAAAAAATTAAAATAATTATAATATAATGTCAACCTATCTGATACTAATAGTAAAAAGACAATTTAACATCTCCAAAGTGTTATACACAAATTTAATTAAAAAGAATTGAGCTTTAGAGTCGGCTTGACCAATTTAATGTATCTTTATTTGAAAACTTATTTAATTTAGCGTTGGTCAAACCGACGCTAGTAAAAATAATTTCAAAATAAAAGTTTCTTGTAGAAAACTTTCATCTTCAATAAAATAAATATAAATAAAAAAAAGAAAAATTGTAGGGAATGGAAGATATGTGTATTGATGAAGATGAATATGAATGAAAAAGAAGAGATGTGTATAAATGAAGGAGATGTATATGAATTAAGGAGATGAGTACGGGTGAAAGAGATGAGTGTGGATGAATATAAATAAAAGAGATGAGTGAGAAGATTTACGAGTGTGAATAAAAGAAATTTATGAGTGTGAATAAAAAATATGAGTATGAAGAGATTTACATAGAAAGTGAGATGAAAGGTGTGAGTGGGAAGATTACAAATCTTTAAATCTAAACCTTTAGATTAAAATTAATTTGTGGAGGTTCCTATTTATTGTCACAAAGGCATGTGGATTCATAATATATTAGTTACTATCTATTATCGACACTAACTTAAATAATATAAATATAATAAATAAATAAAATTAGTGTTAACTAGGCTAACACCAACTTTATTAATTTTTAATATTTATTTAGTTAACATCGACATAGCCGACATTAGTTTGACACTAATATAAATATTTTTACATATTAAAAAAAAATAAAAATAGTTAGCATCATCACAGAGTTACTCTAGCATTTAATATTAAGTGAATTCTATTAGTTTGACTAAGGCGACACTAACATAAATAATCGTTACATTAAAGTTGGTTTAGCATCTAACATTTAGCTGGCTAAGCTGAATCTAATCCAACAATAATATAAATATTTATCTAATAAAAAAAGTTAAAATTAATTTCATGTTTTTTTTTAAAAATAATATCTTGTGTCACATTAAAATCAGCTAAATTAAATCTAATATCATCATAATTGAACCAACATTAACATTTGGAGGCTAATTTGACATTTTCTTATAATGATCTCTTAATTTTTTAAATTTCATGTAGTATTATACCTAATATTATATTTCTTTTATCAAGTTAATGTTATGTTCAACATTATTTCAAATAAATTATCTTCCTTTAGTTCTTTTAAAAACTTAAATTTGAAGTTGTTTAAGAATATAGATTAAAATTTAATTACTTAGCTACTTATTTCTAAAAATTTACTATCTTCTAATTTTTTATTATCTTTTAGTTTTTTCAACTTCTTTTTCAAACGACGAAGAATAAATTAATAAAAACACTTTAAGAATGCTTCAACCTTATTACAAAACGATCCATCTACAACTCTTACCCTCAAAACTATGCATTTATTTATACAAACAACTAGAACTGCACCCAATACCTATAAGACAATATCCCCTCCCACACAAAACCCAAAGAGAATAAAACTAACAAGAGAAAAATAGTAGTCGAATTCCTCAAGACCAACCTCCAAAATACAAACCTTCATAGCCGACCTCCCGAGTCCGAACTCCTTAATTAGAATTTGATTTTGTGTAAGGTTTTGTTTTTTTTTTCTTTTAGGTTCTATCCATGAATATCTTAGGATTTCACACATTCAATAATTTAATTATATTGTTTTCATAGTTGGTATAATTTTTTAATTATGTTGTTTTCATAGTTGGTTTAGTTTTTTAGTGGCTGTTTTGATTTTTTAGGTTATGTTTATAAGATTTGTAGAGGTTTTGAGGTATTTTAGTTATTCATTCCAATTTAGAGCTACTTTATTTGAAAAGCAAATAATTGTCAAATAAGATGGGACTATGATTATGAAATTGTTGTAAATCCGCATCTTTGATTCTAGAAATGTTCTTGATATTTAGATGATTGAGTTGTGAAATTGGATTGATATTTGAAGTTGTGAACAAAAATGTGATTGTGATAGCAAAAATATATTACATTATAAATATAATCCTAGTTATAACGAATGAAAGTAGAGGAATTGAGTTGAAAAAGGATCTTATTGCAATTTGCTAATTTGTTGTTTGTGCATACATAACTTGATTGTTGAGCTATTGTTCAAGCATGCAATAACATTTATTGTGGGTATTGAGCATTATCTCTTGTCTATTTGGTTACTCTAACAATAAAGCTCATCACTTAAGATATAACTTGAGAATTGACTAAAAAGACATTACATCAATTCGATCTTTTTATGAACTCTAACTATTTAAGTGACGTGATGAGTAAAGTATTGTATTGGTTCTAAAACTCAATAGTTTTGTTGTATTATGTCACATTACTTGAACGCTAACATGACACATAAACGATAGAAGGTGAATGTTATCTCATTATTGAAAGGTTAAACACTCAAATGTTGGTTTTCCTTTCAAAGGAGGAAGAAATCACATCAATTCTCTTTCTTCTTAAAGTATCACTCTCATGTTGAGATAATATACAATATGTCATATTGCTCAAGCAAGAGTATTATCACTCAAATTATATGATTTATCACTCAAGTTATATGAAATAATAAACTTTATATATATATATATATATATATATATATATATATATATATATATATATTTGTGAGA
>Ga0209700_100361_pt1 | contig 82978 bp, 30 predicted proteins | sample SiratroredBW_FD_187528 | JGI IMG/M metagenome (GOLD analysis project Ga0209700, IMG submission 187528) | Root nodule microbial communities of legume samples collected from California, USA - Siratro red BW (SPAdes) (version 2) | ecosystem: Host-associated > Plants > Roots > Nodule | place: USA... | reverse complement strand
CATTATCCAAGTGCAATTTGGCTTGCAGGTTACCCTTCACATCCTCAAGAGAAATTTTCTCCCTACCGTAAATCATCATGTCCCTAAGCGACTTATATTGTGTAGGCAAAGAACACAACAACAACAACAAAGCTTGGTCCTCATCCTCTACCTTGACATCTAACTTTCCCAAATCATTCAAGATGGAGGTAAACTCCGCAATATGATCGGAAATATATGTACCTTCAGCCATATGAAGAGTGTAGAGACATAGCTTCAACCGCAACTGATTTGTTAAAGACTTCTTCATATACGTCTCCTTCAACTTCTTCCGCAAACCCATAGCGGTCGTTTCCGAGAGAACCTCTTGAAGTGTTGCATCACTTAAACACAACTGAATAGTGGAAATAGCCTTATCATCTATTTCCTTCCACTTCTTATCCGTCATTTCCGCATCGACATCTCTACCATAGATGGCATCTTTGATGCCAAGGGTGGACAATATGGCGGCCATCCGCACTTGCTAAAGTGCAAAACTCGTCTTCCCATCAAACCTCTTAATATCAAATTTGGACGACATTTTCTTCCAAATACGGAGTCCCGAACCAACAATCAAACACCGAAACAAATGACAAAATACGAAAAACCACAACTGTGGCGTCTCGCACGATTACGGTGGTTGGAGGCGTGCGTGCAGACCGGGCAGCGGAGACGGCGACCGGGCAGCGACGACGGCGGCTGGGCAGCAGAGACGGCGGTGCGGACTATACATAATTGATGATTCATTTGTGTGGGGGCTGTGTGGATTCACAGTTTGGAGATGTATGACATGTGCATATCTCGGGGTCTATTCAATGCACGAATCTTCCGGAAGTAGAGTCATGTTTGTAGTGTGTTAGATTCTTTTATTGTGATGATACATGAAATTGAATGTTTTTTATTTGTTAAAATTTGGTTAGCTTACCATTTTCTTTGGTTGTATTGTGTTTGATTTTCTATCTGTGATGAACGTGTCTTGACACAGGAGCAGATAGTGCTGCAGATGGATCTTTGGGAGATCTTCTAGGTTGAAGGATGCTGTTAGGAATAGTGCATTATTTTGAAAAAAAAACTTGTATATGATATTGTAAATATGTTTTGAAATTTCAGTTTAGCTTTATTATGTAATTTTGATGTATGTTAACTATGGAATAGTGTGAGATACACATGATGATAATACTTTAGCTGTCATAGTAGAAGCTTTAATTTTGTGGGGTGTTACATTTTATCTGTGAAGATGAAGGGTTTTGACCTAAACCTAGAGCTCTGATACTAGTTTGTTAAAACGGCTCTATTATTTTCTCAATTGAAAAGTGAGATACGTAAAGGGAATATTCAAAACTCTAAATATAAAAGGATAAACTACTAAATTCGGATCAACATATAACAATATATATATATATATATATATATATATATATATATATATATATATATATATATATATATATATATAAACTAAAACGTGTGCTATTATTATTCAATAAAATTACATATTATTACAACACACACAAAAAAATATAAAGTTATTTAATAGAACAGTATATAATTTCACTTGAATATAAATGAAATATTTTAAAAGTGTACAAGTTTATTGTTAACTAACAATATTACATCACATTGCTACACACTTATAGCAACATCACGTTACTGCTACTTATTTTATATTTACTGTTTTTTTATTAAATTTAATTGTACTTTTCTATTTTTTAATTAAACTATGCAAATTTTAGTTTTAAATTGTTTTTGTACCAATCAAATTCCTTATTTTTTAAATGTGACTTATAGTGATATTTTGTTTTTCCCAACAACTTTCGGTATTTGAACAACTAATTTGGAACCTGTCACTGAAATTTGTATTTTAAAATATATCTTTATAACATCCTTTAAAATCTATATATCTTCTAGAACTTCAAGTAAACGTTAAAAGTACATGTGGACCAAGTCAAGAACCCCCACATTAGAAAAAAAAAACTAAAAAACACATTTATATTAAAGCAGACCCAAATATAATGCATATTTTTTTTTTTTCAGAGATGAATGTAAATACTTTTTGTACTATCCGACCGTCAGAAAAAGTGGTCAACAATTCTAAATACTCAAACCAGGATTCATGATCGATAAGAAAACTTCACTACCCGACTATCAAAAAAAGTAACCAATAATTCCCAATATTCGAGCAAGAAGGTATGGCCGCGAAAACTCCGATAACTAGAAATTCTTAGCAGTCTAAAGATTATAAGAGTCTCGGATACTAGTGTACTATATTCCTATCAGGAGGAGTGACCGACAACTCCCAATACTTAAGTAGGGAGGTATACAACATCTGCTTCTCATGAACCAGTTTCCCAGGTAACCAACACTTGTCTTCTAACACAGGAACAAGTTCTAATAAACGATGTATACCCGCACACCTTCCTCTGAAAAAATGAGTAAACCACAAGTTTTGACTAACAGGCGGTAGAAAAAAGCAATCTCAATATCAGAGACTATACGTCTTCCCTTGACAAGACATGCAAAAGCAAGATATCCTCTTGACACAGGGATGATACGCCCTGACACGCCCTGACACAGGGATGACGTCCTGACATAGAGACTACACGTGTCTTCTCTTGGTGGAGAAGCAATGATAACACACGTACTGGTATAAATAGCAAGCAAGAAAAGAGAAATAGGACTCTTACTCAGATCTTATTTGGATAATTGAAACCCTTGAGAGCCAAGTACCAACCACTGGAGAACACCATCACCCTCAACCCATACACTAGATACCGAAGCTTTACCTAGAACCGATATAGTTGACCCATGGTAGCCTTGTTCTCAGCCTCTAGCCTCATTGTAGCTTGTTTCAGCCTCTAGGCTTCGTTCTTATTTTCGACCCTCAGGCTCTGTAAGAACAAATGAAGTGTATTGTAAGCATTTTTGATTAATAGATTTACAAATGAAGTGTATTGTAAGCATTTTTCATTAATATATAGAAATGTAATTTACCCTACATGTCATAATTTTTTACAAATAAATATTATAAGCACATTTATACTTTTCATTATTTTTTTATCCTTTTTTTTTGTTCTTTCCTTTAAATTTTATTTGTGATTTTCACATTCTCAATCCAAACACATGCTATATCAATCTTCGTGGTCCATGCCATTGTGCGATCATGGTGAATGAGTTTATTTTATTCACAAAAAGTAAATACAGACAAATTTATAATAAATCATACAATTACTTACTCAGTTGAACTCAGAAACAAATCTTTATTTAACACGACGATGTGACATCTCGATTTTTTATTAAATAATAATAGTACTGAGGTATTTTATAATACTTACGCTGCTTATTACATAATTTTGTACAAGCAGTTTTTTTAAAAAAATTTAATTATTAGTTGAAATTCATTAAAAATTGAAAATTTTGACAAGTTTTACTTCTGGATATGAAAAATATTCATTAAGTGAGACTTACCCAAATTTGTTATATTGAAAAATTTCAGTAAGAAAGTAATATAATAAAATAGGGTTAAAAACACGTTTCTGAAGCAAGTATAAAGAAGAAAACATGACCTTAATTCTTTATTTTTTTTTTCAGAAAATTGAAAAATAAATGGTAATAGAATCTTGGATGAAGCAGGCCCATACTTTATATTTTGGATTGTAGACAAGAAAGGCTCATGAGAAGCAGCTCAAGAAAAGCAAAAAGGAAAACCACTAAAAAAGGGATGCATTCTTCCTGCAACTCCATATTTTCTTCATGCACCTCCATATATTCAACAAAAAAATCATTATAGTATTAACGAAAAAATTTAATAAATTTCTATATCACTTAATCTTTTGGTATTCTGAATTTCTGGAATACAATCTCATTTTATTCAAATATTTTATTTTATATTTTGAATTGCATAATCAAAATATAAATATTATATTTTAGATTATATAATTTAAAATAAAAATATATATTTTGAATTATATAATCTAAAATAAAAAATTATATTCTAAATCAAATTATACAATTTAAAACAAAAGAAAAAAATTATATTTTAAATTATACAATTTAAAAAAGATATTTTAAATTATACAATTTAAAAAAAATATTTTAAATTACACAATTTTATATTTTTAATATTTCCAAAAAAATATAGAGGTACAGAACTAAGAAATCACGGATATTCACGAAGAACGCGTCAAAAAGAAGAGAACGAGCAAACTCCAAACCCTAAATTGAACCTTTTGGAAACATAGTTAATAATTCCAACATCAGCTGTATTGTAAAATGATTGATTTAGAAGCAGATTTTCATAAGACCAGGGTTCTAAGGAATGAACTTCATATAGATATGTTCGTTACAAAATTTCAATAATATTATTGCTCACAATTTTTATCAACCTGTCTGTTTTTTAAGAATTTTAATTAAGTATCCTAACAATATAAATATTTTTATATTGATATATACAATCGAATATAATCATATACGATAATTTTTTTGCAGTAATTATTATTTATAAATTTTTAGGTTCATAAAAGCAACTCATTTTTCAGAAAAAAGATATTTCACAGAATCAATTGAAATTAAAAAAGGAAAGATTTTCCAAATATGGTATAAAAGCCATTTCAAAATTAATTTTTTTTATAAATTGTTTTTTTACACCAATAATAGATAGCAAAATAAACTCTATTTTATGAATTCCCTCTACCTTGGGTCAAATCCAGCATTATCACGTGAATAAAAATATTATATTTTTCACAAAGACATATGTCAAATTATTGTTGGATTACAATGTAAAAACACTTTAGATTATTCAATCTAAAATTTATAAAAAATAATTTTTAAATTTTAGCAACATATTCTATACTAACGTTAAAAACTATACGAAAAATGAAAAGTTAAATAAGTCGTAATATAGTGGTTATTTTTTCAAACATTTTAATACCTAGAAAATGTTAAATTTACGCGTTTTGTTAAGTAAAATTTAAATCATCATACATTATTTGAAAGAAAGAAGAAAACAAATCATCTTATTAACCTGTGCAGATATAAACAAGAGAATACTAAATAGAATAATATAGGTTATTAGAGTAGGTTAAAAACTCATCTAAAGATAAAAGGCCAATTCTAACTACACTATAGCGTCACTCTTTCATTCCTAGACGTGACGACACCAAAAACATAAACGCTAACGCTCTAACATTTGCTTTGGCTGGAGATACTAATGAAATTGGCAAAATGAACACTAAAACGAACATAATTTAATATTAATTTAATGTGTCCTGCTCTTAGTCTATTTTATATAATTTCAATTAAACATTTATTAAAAGATAATATTGGTGAAAGCGAAGTTGATTCTTACCATTTATATCTAGTACTCCTTTGACGAACACTAATGAATATATAAAATTATTATTTATTGCATATAGTTTCAGTAAAGCATACACTTGTAAATAATATTTTAATAGTTATCACATTGTGGACGTTAAACAAATTAATGAAAAAGAAGTTGACAATCTCTCTCTATATATATATATATGAAAGTCAAACTAAAGTAAGAATAAGGACTAAAAAAAAAAAACAGTCCATAAAATTAGAATAAATATTTTTAAATATTAAGTACTATTTCAAATAATTAATATATGAAAATTGATATTAGACTAATTGTTAAAGTGTGTGAGATGATATACAATAAGAAGAAATGATGTTTTCATTATAGTCAAGAGTTTTTGAATTAATAAGTTTTTTTGGTACTGGTGAAATTAAGCTCGTTTTATAATCAAAGATTGAATGTGAATTTTATGGGTGAAAAAACTATAATTGAGAGAAATAATCTCACTAGAAAATTAATTTAATGCATTTTAAGTAAATTAAATACTAAAATAAATATTTCAATAAATGAAAGACTTAAATCTAACATTAAATACATCATCAACTTAATAATTTATTTTAAAAATAAATTAAAATAAAATGAATTACGTTGAGAAGAAAATATTTACCATTATTTAAAGTTATATATATATAACTTATCAGATATATTAAACTATGTTGACAGTAGAAAGTTATTAATGTTTTATGTAAAGTATTAATTTAATGCATTTAAAATAAATAAAAAAATTAAAATAAGTATTTTAAAGTATGAAAGATGTTTAATTTAAATTGTCATAGATCTCGATTCTTAAAAAAAATCATTAAAAATAACATAATATTTTTCGAGAATTTAACACAAAAAGATATTTATTTTATTTTTTGTCTAATAAGAAAAAAAATTATAATCACACAAAATTTAAAATAATGTACTAAATAAATGAAGAATATTTGTATAAATAAAATAAAAAAAAATATATATATATATATATATATATATATATATATATATATATATATATATATATATATATATATATATATATAATTTCACAAGCTGAGTCATATATAAGCACAACCAATTCAATTTTTTTCTCTATTAAGATAATATTCTCAAACATAAATTTATTTATTATTTCTAATTGTATCTGTTAAATAAATTTGATTAATTTTAATGAATCTTTTATAAACATATTTTTTCCTATACTTTTGTCAGCACACTTTTAACATATACAAAGTAAATTTTAATAAAATACAAAAATAAAAATAGTAAGAATAACTTAATATGAGTTTTTTAATTTATAATAACACAACCATATTTCAACATAGTTTAATCACTAAAAAACACGAACTGCAATCATTTCTACTAACTATTATTGGTGTGCTATTGAGTATGAATAATAAATAATTAGGTAATTTATTATATATAATTTATTTTGTTTATGCAAAATTTTAAAAGCATTTTTACCCGTATAAACTTAATTATAATTAATTATTTCAATGATCGATCATCAAAATAGTATTATCTTGCAATAGTTCCAAAGACCCCACTTTCTATTTTCTTTTTGAATAAAATATTTTTAATTAAATCAAATATTAACTAATTGAAATAATTAGTCAAATACACACTTGGTAAAAAAACACTTTGTTAACATTATTCACATTTTATTCAAGATATTTAAATACCATTAATTATATAATTGAGAAATAAAATACTAGTGTCAGTACCTTAAGATCTTAGTTATGAAATTAAAATTATGATTGTAAGTGTTACTTTTTTTTTATTTAAAAAAAATCTTAAACCAATGAGAAAGAAACCAATTTACTCACACCATTATTATCAAGCATTAAATAAACTTTGAATTTAGCAGCACTATTTATTATAAAGCATTAAGTAGAAATTGGCAACAATATCGTTGACCTTAATTAGTATCCATTCGTATACCCCTCTATTGTCACTACCACTACCTATACTATAGTTCCAAATATCACCTTAATCCACATAATTTGGTCTGCCAACAATAAATAAATAGGTTCTTAGAGCAAAATAAGATGTATCCATAAACTAAATATTAATAAAATAAAGAAAAAGCCTAATGGAACGTTTGGATTCAATTCAATTCAACTTAAGCATTCTTTCACTAATTCTTTCTTTCTCTATAATTCTAACCTCAAAGCAACTCAGCATTTTGAATACTAAGTTCCATTAAGTCAATCTTCTACCTTCTTAACTTTCTCTCTCTTTGACCTAGAGAGACGAAATGAAGCTCTCGGCGTGGCAGCAGAGCTACCTCAACCGCCGGAGCAACAGCTTCAGAGTACCTTTGCCGTTGGAATCTTCCGGCGAAGCCTCCGGTAAGTCTCTGCTGACCACCTTTTGGTTCCTCCTCCAAGCCACCTGCTGCCTCATCAGCGTCGTCCTCGGTTTCCGCTTCTCCCGCCTCGTCTTCCTGTTTATGTTCTCCACCACCTCAACAAACCATTCTGCGTTCATCAGCGATGAAATCTCCGCTCCGCTCGTCGTGCATTCCTCCCTCGCTACGAAACCGATCGAAACCGTCACCAATCCGCCGAACCAGACCGCCGGCAGCCGCGTGCTGATTGGGCGGCACGCGATCCGAGTTCGGCCGTGGCCGCATCCGAATCCCGAGGAGGTGATGAAGGCGCACTGCATAATCGAGAGAGTCCAGAGAGAGCAGAGGGCACTGTTCGGTGTGAAGAAAGCGAAAACGGTTATTGCAGTAACGCCGACGCACGTGCGCACCTTCCAGAAGCTTCACTTGAGTGGCGTGATGTACACGCTAATGCTCGTGCCGTATGATGTCGTTTGGATCGTGGTGGAGGCTGGACGAGTCACCAATGAGACTGCTTCCATCATCGCCAAGTCAGGACTCAGAACCATCCACGTTGGCTTCAATCACCGAATGCCGATTTCTTGGGACGAAAGACACAAATTGGAGGCTCGAATGCGCCTTCATGCTTTGAGGTCCACATTTCTGCTTTCCTTTATCGAAACTCTAATGCTTAAATTTTCAATTCGTCCGGTACTGTTTTCCCGCTAATTGGCACATGGGAAGTAATTGCTTCAATTAAATTTAAAAGCAATTGTAAGAAAAAATAATTTCTCCATAATAGTTCTGGTTCAAGGAAAATTGTATATTTTGTATGTCCATAATACTAGTGATTTTTAACCAAAAAAGTTAAAAAACAATTCTACTGGAGTGGTTTGAAGATTTAGCTTGTTGTTAAGTAAAACGTATGATCGATTTGTTGTGTGGTGGAACAGGATTGTGAGCAACGATAGGCTTGATGGAACTGTGATGTTTGTAGATGATAGCAATATGCATAGCATGGAGTTGTTTGATGAGATTCAAAATGTGAAGTGGATTGGTGCAGTTTCGGTTGGAATTCTTGTTCATTCAGGTGGTGCGGAGGAGGCCCCACCAATACCGGTGCAAGGTCCTGCTTGTAATGCGACCAATAATCTTGTTGGGTGGCATACCTTTAATTCGTTGCGCTACGCTGGAAAAAGTGCAGTTTACATAGATGATCTGGCACCTGTGCTGCCTAGGAAGCTTGAGTGGGCTGGGTTTGTGTTGAATTCTAGGTTGCTTTGGAGGGATCTCGATCAAAGGCCAGAATGGTTTAAGGATCTTCAAGTGTTGGATGGGATTGATGAGGAAATAGAAAGTCCACTGTCTCTGCTCAGAGACACCTCCGTGGTTGAACCACTTGGGAGTTGTGGACGCCATGTTCTGCTTTGGTGGCTGCGCGTTGAAGCTCGCACAGACAGCAAATTCCCTGCTCGGTGAGTCCTCTTCTCTTCATCATCTACGATTTAGATTCAAGCAACTTACTTCATTAACACAACAAAATAGCACTTAAACAATCTCTCGGAGCATGTATATATGACTCTGAGATTATATAAAGGTTAAGCGTTTTAGAAGAAAAAATAAGTAAAAAGTAAAGTTAACTTTATTATAAATAAAAATTAGTTTATATACTGGTTGAAAATTTTAAAAACTATATGATTTTTTTTTCTGCAAATTAAACGAAAAAAATAATCTCAAACTTTTTTCTTTTAAAATAAGTTTACGAAGAAGGCTACCCAGAAAATAGTTTTCTTGCTAGATGCATCTTTTAACACACATATCGCCGCATGCACGCACACATTAGTGCTATCTCAGACTTTTCGTTACCTTCGTTTTTTTTTTCCTAGGTTTTCATTTTTCACTGACTCGATTGTTGTCTGATTTCTGAAATTAGAACCTGCCACGTTTCTCAACCACTGAAGTCATATTTTTCTTTTTCAAATGTGTGGCTTATGATGTCTTTCTTTGTTTCATTTCTGTTTCATTTACCTGTGCTTTCTGGCTTCTGTAGTAGTTTGTTTCTACCAGCTAATCCCCTCAGAAACTGAAGTCATTTCACAAATTTTGGGGCATCATTTTTTCTTTCCCTTAAATCTTCTCTGAAAATCATGACGCTTCATTAAACATCATTACTTCCCTAAAGCATTATATTTTGAGGGCTCATCTTAATCAGAACCCTATGCATTCGGTTCAAGATAAGGTGGACATAATTAGCTCCAAAAATAGAAAATTTTATTGAATAAAATTAATGCATAATAATATGATGTTTACATATAGATAATCATTATAATAAAATATTTCAGGATTAATTTTAGTTTTATTTTCTCTTTTTTCTTAACCTAATTTTGTGAGTAGAAATAATTTCCTAATTTCTTAACCTACATGACTCTTTTTAAATCCCAATCCACTATAAATATACAGTAGCTTCCTTATCAGTGCACCATGGCACCGATGGTCACACAATTACGTCTCTTTTTCCGCCAACCCCAAGGAACCAACAAATGGGCGTGGAGAAGTCCATGACCACTTCCTCGACGGGCATCTCTGCCATCGTCAGATTTTCCAGTATCCTATTAGCAGTGAAAAGTTTAATTACTTCTCCTTCTAGCCCTCAAACTTTCTACTCTCCTCTTCACCATTTGTCCCTTTCCTTGACAATAGTCAGCCCCCTCACGGGGCCTATTAATATTTGGCCCGACACCAGACCGATAATTTCTTGGCCGTTGCTTCCTGCAACATATAAATTGTATAACGTGCACCATATATTATTATTTTGAGAAAAGTTAGTTACTAACCACAGCAAGTGACTGCAGTTCACTACTTACAAATAAACGTACAATAAATCCTAAATCAACAGATTTATTTCATCAACACAGACTAACAATACTTACCAAAGCCAACGACAAAGTATTAATGTTGCAAGTAAAAAGACAAAAACACAATGTTGCAAGTGAAAAGAACGCGAAAGAAAATATAGCAATCGAGAGCTTCAATAACATATAAGACAGTGACATATTGTGAAGAGAAAAAACAGAAGACTTATTTTGAACTCAAGAGTATTTTGGGCATTTTATCAACCCTATATAACGTAGGTAACAATTTTGTACGGTGCAGGAAGTAACTCCTAGTTTCTTTAAATATTTTATAGGCCTTGAGGACAAGGCCCACTGTGAACAAGGCGTTTTTCTTCTTGCATTCCCATGATTTCAACCTGCACATTCATAAATTCATAAATTTAGGATTTAGGACATAATTTTAAATACACGTTTTATTTAATTTTGGAATATACAATTTAAAATATAAATATTCTAAATTATATAATTTAAAATACAAATTTATATTCTAAATTATATTGTGAACTGTAGAATCTATAATATAAATTTATATTCTAGAATATAAAATTTAGAATACAAGTTTTGTATTGTAAATTCTACATTCCAAAATAACTTATATTTTTAGAACATACAATTCAATATACAATATATATGTGTTCTGGAATACTATCAAATAGATTGTTTTTGGAATACATTTTACAATGTATTTATATAATGGACTTCAATTACTCTTTGCTTTCAATGCGCCTTCCCAATCTCTATTTCACTGGTTTCTTGTAGTGTTGAAAACCAACCAAGCGTCTTGGATTTTATCTTCACTTTATACCATGGCTACTATACACAGACTTTTCAGTGTTGTTTTTTTAGTACTATTGGCTCTAGGTGTATAATCTATAAGAAGGGCCCTTCTCACCCATGATGGTGGATATGACGAGACCATGGCATTGGTGGTGGTGCTGCTGGAAGTTTTGGAGGTGGTGGAGGTTGCAGCTCAAGTGATGGCGGTGAATATGGTGGGGAGAATGGAGTCGTTGGGTATGGAAGTGGTAGTGGTGGAAGACAAGGTGCGGGAGCTGGATAAGGTGGTGGTGATGATGGTATGGCTTATGATGGTGGGAGAGAGCATATGGTGATGGTTACGGTGGAAGTTAAGGAGAAGGAGCTGGAGAGAGATATATGGAGGTAGTGAGAAAAATAACATTAGATTCGAAAGTGCGATTTAGAAATATATTCTAAATTTTGAAATATATATTGAATACATTTATAAATTAGTTTATATATATATATATATATTTAGTATAATATGATGTTGAGATACAGATAATAATTATCCACTGATTGGTATTCTAAAACTATATAAATGTGTTCTTCTTAAAAAAAATAAAAAAATAAAAAAATAAAAAATATTTCAGTATTTATTTGCTCAGGAGTAATAATATTTATCCGTTCATATCTTAAGACTGTGCATATAAGGATATTCCTGACCGTTTGATGCAATTTCATGCAGTTGGAAAATTGAGCCTCCTCTTGACATCACAGTCCCGTCAAAACGCACTCCATGGCCAGATGCTCCGCGTCACCTCCCAATCAATGAAAAAGAGTTAATTGGCACACAAGGACATAAGACTAAGCATTCTAGAAAGACCAGAACATCTAGATCCAGGCACAGTCGAAATAAGAGAAGGCACCACACCAAAGTGATAGGCGTGAAAGTCTCTACACTTTCTGAACAAAACTGAGATTTTAATAAATAAATTTTTGGAAATATTCTTGTTGGTCTTCGTTGACAAGAATATGGATTGAGCAAGCCAAGAAGCTCATGTTCTTACAGTCAGGATACATATATTGTGGGTACTTACTTAGGTGGAACATCCTATGTGCATTCAAGTCCGATTTCACCAATTTCTTTTATATTAGGTTTTCTCTTATTTCTTTTGTTGGGTGATATATATTCTGTTCGCATGAAAGTCAACTCAACTCTGTTCTGCAGCATTTGCTTCATCGGAGGAAACTTGTGACTTTTCTTCAATCTTTTCAGTGCAATACTTAATCTTCATAGGAATATATCCATACGCTTGTCTTTTCTTCCTCTACATTTATTTTTTAATTTCTTTTTCCATCCTCTTGTTTTACCCAAACAGGTAGATTTCATTACTTTTGAGCATAACAGAGCTACAAAGCTTGTAGACGTCGAATAATTATCTTAGCATTTCTGGTAAATCTTAACTTCTTATAGTAAAAGAAAATGTAATTGATTATTTCGTTTTATACCATTTCATACAATCGGAAATCATTGTACCATTAACGTCACACGTTCATGACAGCTAATTTTATTTAAGATATTTTTTAAAATATATTCACAATTATTATCCTCATTGAATTCCAATTTACTCTTAACTTATCATTTCTTACAATCAATTTTAAATACCTACACTAAATTATAGAATAAAAATATTTAAATACGTGAAACAATTATAAAAATATTATTAACCTGATTATTACTAAAAGCATCATAACCAAAGTTATACTATTTTAAAAAGATAAAGAAAAAGAGAAAAGAGATATGATTGATAAAGAGGGACACTGAAGTGAGAAAGAGATATGATACAGAGAGGAAGGAAAACCTAATAGAGAGTGAGAAAAAGAAATGATAAAGAAAGATGATAGAAAGAAATGAAGAAATGATAAGTAGAAGAAGATACGGTAGAGAGACTAAGTGAGAAAGAATAAAATTTTAGAAAAGAATAGAATCAAGTATGATATTTATAGATTTTTTTAAAAATTATATTAATATTTTATCAGTTAATTAATTAATTAATTTATTTATGGTGTAGGACACAAAAATGTCGCTTTATATCTTTCTTTTTCTTTTATATAATATCATTATATTACTATTTTATTATTTTTCTTTCTTGCATTATTATTTTGAATTTTTTTAAAATTTTATTATTATTTTTGTTATTATTTCCATTTTACTTTATCATACTATTTCTTAAAAATTACTTTATTTATATTTTTGATGTTTAAACTTTATCTAGATACAACAAAAGAACTTTTACAATATTATTAGTCTAGATAAAACAAAAGGAATTTTTAAAATATGAATTTAATTATAGGAGTACTCTTATATTTATATTTATAATGTATAATATATAAGTCAATTTATTATTTTTTTTATTTCGTGTTTGTTCTTTATTCTTTGATTTTGTGAGGTGTGATTTGTTTTTTTCATTTTTCTTGGGTTTAATTGGACACTTTGTACACCACATATAAAAAAATTTTATTTTAATCACACTTTTGAAAGGAAGTAAGACAACCATTTAATTGATGACCTTTTTTATTTTGTCAAATTAAGCATGTTAATATTATCAAATATTTATCCAACTTAGTTTTAATAACCACTCGAGTTTTACATAAATTCTAAGAACTTTTTTACTTAAATACAAAACACACATTTGTTTGAGTTTATCTTCAAGTGATACTTGTTGATAATATTAAAAATTTCTTTAAGTAGCTTCAGTGGTGATTGATCAAAGTGGATTTAATCACCATATTATCCATGTGCGCCTTCATGTTTAGACTTAACACATTTTTCATGATTTTGTTATTTTATCTCTCATATGTGGCTTCAACATTCTTCACATAACAATAATAGTTTGTTATTTTAACCATTGAAGTCGCCTTGTCCTTTTCTTCATAAAACATTTGGATTTAGTTGTGTTGGAAGTAAGTGCCCGTGAGCATGAAGAGTTCACACCGTGATCTCTCGTCAACTAAGAAATTAGTGTTGGATGGGGTATGAATTTTTGGGCATGAGTTATTGAAATTAGTAGAGCCCACCCATATTCTAAATTTATTGATAGTCCTCACTCGACCAACACACATTGCATACGATATATGACTCATCATCAACATGGAGATGCTGACGAGGATGTCTTTGAGAAGTACCACCTATTTTGTTGTTTCATGTAGTTTATTAAGTATCAAGAAGTGGAATCTAAGCCTAATTCAACCTTACAAAATCGGTTTGTAAAGTGAGGTTTGAGATCTCTAACACACCTCCTCATTTCATGTAATTTATTAAGTATCAAGAAGTGAAATTTAAGCCTAATTCAACCTTACAAAACTGGTTTGTAAAGTGAGGTTTGGGATCTCCAACACACCCCCTCACGCCAAGACTGCTCAACTCGTGAGTGGGACTATATTGTTTAAGGATGATCCATATCAGCCTGATAGCGGGTGACCCAATAATCGTGCTAGGATAGGCTCTGATACCATATCAAGAAATGGAATTTAAGCCTAACTCAACTTTACAAAACTGGCTTGTAAAATGAGATTTGCACCCATTTATAAACTATTGAAATGTCTCATCTCTAGTCGATGTGAGATCTCCACCATTAAGACTTCTTCTTTTATGAATCTCCCAATTTGTTGGATCAAAGTAATTTTTGGTATAATGATTGCAAGTTCTATGGAATTCGCACCAAGCATCACACTCTAGGATTAAATTATTTTATTGTTTTTGTGGGAAATTGTAGTATCTTCACTGTGATGACATCTTTCAACAATTCTTCTTTTGAAATGTTGAAAGGAGTTGGTTCAAATTCATGATAGGATAACATCTATTGTAAGGTTGATATATTCGACTATATAAATTATGATAAAAAGAGTCCACCTTTTTGTTATGTTTAGTGTTAGACCTTTTACCATTCTTTTAATTTTTCCTAACTTTCATTCTTCAAATTTTTCACGTGTCATCACAATATTGACTATGATATAAAAAATAACTTGTGATTTAACTTTCACTATAGTATCTATTTCTTTTTTTAGAGATTCACTTAACACATTGTTGATTTATTATGTTTATAAGAGATATTTTTTTATGTTGATTTAATCTTAATTTTCTTAAATTAGTCATACAAAGTCAGTCATGTGTAGCTTGCCTTTTATTTACTTTTATAATATTTCACTCTTCTAGACATTGAAAAGAAAAAAAAAGTACCTGTAAAATCGAGGAGGAAACATCGGGAGACAAACAAGAATGAGACAAGAGCACAACTCATACAAGAGAATGATATCACCTTCAACCCAAAACCTTAAGACATTAGGTTTGCGGGTCTTCTTTCTTATACTCAATGTGGAACTTACACTTGAATACCTAACAATCTTCTCCTCAAGTGAGAGTCCCTCTTCCATATTGGTACACTCCCCCTCGAGCGGAAGCAAACAACCCCTACTTGTACCGCCGTTCACACACTTATACACGCTTGCCTGAAACATCCGTCAGGAAGACTTTTGATACAGAGTCAAACTGAGCCCGTTTGTTCGGTGACAAAGACGAACTATCAACTCTGATATCACTTGTTGAGAAAATCCGAAGAGAAAACATCTGGGAGACAAACAAGAATGAGACAAGAACACAACCCATATAAGAAAATGACACAACCTTCAACCCAAAACCTTAAGACATTAGGTTTATGGGCCTTATTTTTTTTATATATTGCTCAATTATTTCATTTCTACTCAATGTAAAACTTAAACTTACACTTAGATACCTAATAGAAAAAATAAAAATAAAAGAAAAATATAATAGATAAAATGATTCAAAAAAGAAAGAGATTAGAAAAATACTAATATAAGTTGTGTAAATAATCATAGAGATACGTCTGTTTGATTGAATCTTTGTATGATGCACTTTTGATGCATAATAGACGTTTAGCTCAATCTACAATCTCCTATTTGACACATGCTACAAACTTTGAGGTCAAATAGTGCAACAGTTTGTCTTTTAAAAAAAATCAACATAAGTGTTAGATTATAAATGAAAAGAGATTATCTTATTTGTTTATTTCATGAAGAATATTAATATTATTTGAACGAAATATTTCATTCCACATTAATATCATCTATTAAACTGTGATTTAGAAATGGTAGTTCTATTTTCATTTTAACTTTGTGCATATTTGAAAATCGTCATTTGATTATTGAAATTATACTTAAAATCTTTTTTATAACACGGATCAATATATTTTAGCTCCATAGCACATGACATGAAGATTCAAACGAATCTAGAATCTATCTTCCTCGGGACTTGTTTGTTGGCGGCATACACCATGGATGGCCTGGCCACAATTTTGTATTTTGAAGAATTAAGTATTCATGGATACCATCAATGATTCCTTATGCTTCATATTATATGTCTCTTCAACATTTCTCTTAAAATATTTATTATTTATGAAAACTCATAATTGTTCTTTTAACAATAGGGAATGTTGTATAAATATTTAAATATATTCATAATTATGTTCTAACTTCTTAATGAGGGCAATTTTTTTCAAAAAAAAAATGATAATCTAATTAATCATTTCCCAAAAAAGTTGATTTATCTTAAAAGATAAATAAAAATAAGAGAGTGATTTTTGAAAATTACAATTATATATCACTCCTATTTCAGTGTTGTAGCCACCTGTATATAAATTTTAAATGTTAACATTTTAAAAATTATCAAAGCTAACATTTAAAAGAGAAAAGAGAAGATTTGATAGTTATATTAAAGAACAAGTTTTATTAAGGAGAACTGTATAAAATGAGAAAATAAAGGAGAAAGTGCCCTTAAAAGAGAGATACATCCCTGCGAGATTCGTCAAGTAAACCATATTCTGAAGTGACTTATGGCTAATTCAATGAATGGGATGTATGGAGCAATAATAAGTTTTCAAAAAATATGTCTAACTACACACATACACGCAAATAGTGAGACCTTGCAAGCATTGCAATGATATGATTCCAAATAAAATATTAATAGTATTATTGATTTGTTTTGAAGATAAGGGATATTTTAATTTCCAAAGTCAGGGGAGCCATGCCCTTTAATGAGTTCCCAAGTGGTCTCAAGTTGGGCATATCTCTGATTCTTCTGATACTCATCCATACCTGTGAGTTGCAACTGTCACATGCAAACCAATCACACTGCAACACTGATCCCTTTGCAAGTTGTGGATACGACATTATATGAATTGTGCCCATTACGAATCAAGTTTTTTTCAAACTCAAGCAATTCAACATAACTTATCTGAATATCACAACTGAAACCAACGATCTTTATCTTCCCATTCTCCACTCTATCCATAAACAACTAAACACCTCAAAGTAAAAGGTAAAAAGGTTTCACTTCCTTTCATTAAGCTTTAGAACATGAAAGAAAGGTAGGGATTAATTCCCTTCATTGCTAAGGCTATGCTATCACTCATACCATTATGAGCAATATTATATCTTCTTTATCAATATCACATTCTCTATATAAAGTAAATATTAAATAATTTTGATTTTTTTTCAAATTTAATAAGCAAAGCACTATAGGAGAATTTAAAATTCTTCCTTCAGTGTCATTTTTTGAGGTGTAATTTATTATTTGATTCACTAGTTGTTATTTATAACTGAGAATTCTTCAACTTGGTAAAGTGAAAGTAGTGATGGTGCGGCTGAAACAGCCACTAAAGGCTAAGAAAGAAAGCATGGAGGTAGATTAACTCGAAAGTAAACGGAATCCTTCTTTTCGAAGAAAACTGGAAGCACTGTATACATGGCAATGTTTATTTTCAACAACGCAAAAAACATAGCCATTTCCACCATCTTCCACACTCTTAACAATGGAAAAAATGATAAATTCTTTACTCACTTAAGAAGAAAGAATTTTGTTTCTTTTTATGTACCATTTCAACAAAGCTACTTTTGTAGTAATATTCAAAATATCTTTATACATTAACACACAATGTTAATTTAAAGAATTAAAGTAATCTTATATTTAATGGTATCCCGTTGGGACATTTTCCCGTAAGCCTTTTTAGTGGAATTTCTGAAAAATAAAAATATTATTTTACTATAAATTACACGTGTGTGTACATAAATTATTTAAAATTAAAAAAAGTTGTTTATATATTAAAAAAAGTTACTTACAGAGTTTTTCTCACTAAAAAATTACTTTCCATGGTTTTATACTCTAGAAGTAATATTACTAAGATTCCATATTTCAAGTCTGCTTAAAACTAATTCATCCATCTTTCTAGTCCTTTAATTAATAACTTAAAGTGCTTTTATGTACTATTGTAAGAAGAATTTAAATTTGTATACTCAATATTTTCCTAATTACTAAACTAAAGAAACTCAAAATATATTATCATTTTACTAATATCTTTTCTTATTTTATTTTATAGAAATATTAAGAGATAAAAATAATAGTCTATCACTTTTCTTAATTTTTTTTTGAAAATTATAGTGTAATCTCTAAAATAAAACAAGAAATGGAATAATATTTACTTCTTATAGACTCATACATCAGCTAAATTAACTAATTCACGCCTATTAAGAATAATAATTAGGCTGATCGAACATTATTGGTTTCATATAATATATACTTTTTCTAAATTATTCTTGGTAATATTAATTGCAGATGGTTCTTTGAATTAAATATAAATATATTTTTAAAATAATAATATTAAATAAATTTTTAAGAATTAAAGTTTACTTCTATTTATCTATAACAATGTATGATCAAGATTCCCTATTTTCTATACACATTTCGTAAGTATGAATTACACGACATGAATTTGCTGAAAATAAATATCTATAATATTGGATTTCAATTATTCATTCTGAGAGGCCCCGTGGTGTCACAGTTCTCTTTAATTCACACCAACCAATTCCCTAACTCATTTCCTTACACTACTCTTCTTCAACCCTCTATATAAACTCACCACTCCAACTTCTTCTTCATCAACAACCATTCAACTTCCACCCTTCTCTCTTCCTCCTCCTCACACCAACCATGGCTTCAATGCTCATCATACCCACCTTGCTCTTCCTTTCCTTCACTTTCTCTCATGTCACGGCCACGTCCGTCATCAATTACTCCGAAAACGAGGTCATGAGCATGTACGAGGAGTGGCTGGTGAAGCACCAAAAGGTGTACAACGGGTTGGGAGAGAAGGACAAGAGGTTTCAAGTGTTCAAGGACAACTTGGGATTCATACAGGAGCACAACGCTCAGAACAACACATACACACTTGGGTTGAACAAGTTTGCTGATATCACCAATGAGGAATACCGTGCCATGTATTTGGGCACCAGAACTGATGCCAAACGCAGGGTCATGAAAACCCAGAGCACCGGCCACCGCTATGCTTACAACTCCGGTGACCGGTTGCCGGTGCATGTGGATTGGAGGTCGAAAGGTGCAGTTGGTCCAATCAAAGATCAGGGGAATTGTGGTAAGTGTTTTTTCCCTGTCTTTTCGCCTTTCCATTTGGTAAAGATAACACCTTTTAACAGTCGCGTAACTGTTAAGTATCCGTTTAAACTTAGCTATAACACCTTTTTATAACTCAATAAAGACCACTTGTCATGCCAATCAGATGATACTCTTTTAAAAGTATGTTTTGGGATTAATAATATACTTCAATTTTTTTTATATTTTCACGTTATTAACGATTGAGTGGATTTGTTTTTTGAAATTTTGCTAGATTGTGAAAAGTCTAAACTGTAAAGCGAGGTGTATTATTATATTTAAAAAATTAAACTGAAAATATAAAAAAATTAAAACTGAGGTATCTTTTTTTAAAAGATAATAAGCTAAACTAATGTTAAATGAAATATTTTAATTTAATTTGTGAATAGATTTTAATGTGTTTCTATTTTCCTTAACGGTCTAATGAGTGCTTGATATTTTATCCTGAAAACTAAAAAGTCGTTATACTTGTTGAATTCTGACGTTTAAAGCTATTTCTGTGGAATAATGTTATGCTACATAATGCAAGTTTGAGTTAGTGCATGACTGTTAGATTTTATTTATTTATTTAAATAATTTTGTGCTTCTTATTTTTTTGTAGTTATTCTATAAGCAAAATATTATTTTTTTTTTAGAAATTTTTAATAGTACCATAAAAAGAGATTTATAAGTGAATTCGCAAAAAAATAAATATAAGACTGCTCCAGTTCAAATATTTTCTAGGGACATATCTATCAGATAAAATCTTAATCATTAAAACTATTTAATTTATTTACTAAAAAATACTAAAAACATGTCATGTTAAATTTGAACAGAGAGCATATCCTCTTAAAATTGGGCTTATTAATAGATTGTGTTATGTGTACATGAATGACGCAGGAAGTTGTTGGGCGTTCTCAACAGTGGCTAGTGTGGAAGCTATAAATAACATAGTGACAGGGAAGTTGGTGTCCCTCTCAGAACAAGAGCTTGTGGACTGTGACACAGCCTATAATGAAGGATGCAATGGTGGCCTCATGGACTACGCATTCCAGTTCATCATTAACAATGGTGGCATAGACACAGAAGAAGATTATCCATATAAGGGCAATGATGGAACTTGTGATCCAACTAAGGTCACTAGACCAATCTTTCTAAACCCCTTGCCTCCTATATTCAACCCAATAACTGATTTGTTTCTAATGATTTTGATTGATTTTTACTGCTACAGAAAAAGGCCAAGGTAGTGCAAATTGATGATTACGAGGATGTTCCACCATATAACGAGAATGCCTTAAAGAAAGCTGTTGCTCATCAACCCGTAAGCGTTGCTATTGAAGCCTCTAGCACGGCTTTGCAACTTTATCAATCTGTGAGTATACTCTTTAAAATGTTACACAGTGATCACTACATTGATTTTCATTTAAGACTATGTTCTTGAATTGCCATGTGCAAAGTAAGAATGTGTGAGTATTATGCAAACTTTTAATTGAAACAAGGAACTGTTGCACAATGCAACAATGTATATAGCTGTCAAATGTGTATGCTTAAAGTTTTCTGATTTTTTGCAGGGTGTGTTTACTGGTAGATGTGGAACAAATTTAGATCATGGTGTGGTGGTTGTTGGATATGGGACTGAAAATGGTGTGGATTACTGGTTGGTGAGGAATTCATGGGGCACAGGATGGGGTGAGGATGGCTATTTCAAGATGGAGCGCAACGTGAGAGGCACCTCCACAGGGAAGTGTGGAATTGCAATGGAGGCTTCCTACCCTGTTAAGTATGGTCTAAACTCTGCAGTTCCTAGTTCAGTTTATGAAAGCACTGAAGCGTCTATCAGCAGTGCTTGAAATAGCATGATCATTATTTTGGAATTGGATCCTTGGAAAAGAGGAACAAGTTCTAAAGTTGCATCGAAGTGATGTTTCTGTTATCTTATATGCTGCTATTGGATATGCCTGGTGGGCTATTCTTGTACATAAATTTCTTCAGGTTAAAACTGAGCCTGATTATCAATTTGTACTGGTTTTCACTTGTTATTCCATTTGAATGTTTAATCTGAAATCCTTAATGATATTAAGTTCTAGTTATATTTTTTATACGGATATTACAGTTGCTACCTTTTAAAATTTCATGCAGATGTTCTCTTTCGGGGATAGCTCTAGAATATACAAAATCATCATAGACTATTATTCAGCATTTCTCATACTGCTAGGCTCGTAAATGAACATTAAAATCAATGATAATAAGTTTTAAGGAATACGATTAAAATCACTCAGATGCAATCATGTCTGTGCCTTCAATACAGTATGACACAGCCAGTACATTGCATTCCTACAAAAGCTCAGAGACCTAGAACCAGATAAAATTCAGAGTCATGTCAATTGCAGGAATGACATTTTGCCTAGTAATCTTGGGTAACTATTATTTACTTTGCCTTCATGATATGATCCAAGATAATGAGATCCAAGAAGATATAGATTTAATCCATGAAATAGAGGAACACTATCATAAGAAGTAAGACAAATTCTTTTTCACCCGCGTAACTTCTTCCTACACTGCCATATTTTTGAAGTTACCTATTTTTGTCCTTTGTATTTTATGTGTATGAACCTCCCCTTGCTTCATCTTTCTTTCTTCTTCTGTACTACTTTGCTGGAATTCTAGACATCAAGGTTTTGGCAAAGAAATGAAGATCAAGGTTTTGTAAAGCTTGAAGGTGGATAGCTCATTTACGCATTGGTAGTTATTTTTTTATGGTTTTTGAACAAAATAGAACACTACCTAAGAAAACTGACAAAACATCTATGATTTGTGAGAAGGTCATCACAAAAATATCCCTTCTTCATTTACACATGTGGTTTGACCAACTAATAATAGAATTACTGGATCTATTATTAATTAATAATGATTAGAAGAGTCTATATAATTGTTCATAGTTAGTCGTAATATTATTCTACCCCTATTTAAGAATAAAAATATAGTTATGTATCTATGTGTTTTTCTAATTATGGAAAGAGTTCCAACACACTCTTTGTTCTCTCTATTCGTCTACACAAGATTGAGTAAGAAAAGAATCAACAAGATGACTCAAAACTCTTCTATTTTAAATTCTAATTTTTCTTAACCTTATATGATCTAATGTACCATATATTATAATCATACTAAATTGAAAACTCCTAAATTTGTTATATCTTTCAATTGTCATAAGAGATTGTGGCTGGGAAATTCATGAACCCTAAATTCGATTTTGTCATTCATACATGGAATAATATATTTTTTTAAAATAATACTTTTTTCCCCAACCTTCTGAGGAGTTTTTTTCTTAGAAGAAGAATGGTGCTGGGTTCTAACGTGGTATTTCCCGCTACTTTAAACGTTACAACTAAACTCAATGTGTTTGACATAATTGCGAAGGAAGATATCGAATTGTTTTAGTGGTTTCTAATGATGGGATGTGCTGCTTTAATTGAAGGAAATAAATAAAAGTGAAAAGAGGATAGGTTATATATATATATATATATATATATATATATATATATATATATACGATGACTTGGGTTCCTGAATATAGACATAATTGGCTTTGTTTGCGGATCATGAGTTAGGAGTTATAGTTATTCGTTAAAATTTTTTTACCGCAACCATGAAACTTCGCTATTTTCCAGATTTTGGCATTTGCTGGGAAACATACAACCTATTCTGGGAATATTTATTTACTCTCCAGACTGATCCTGAAATTATATAATTGAGTTTATTGTATAATATTTTAATGATAATTTATGATGTAAATGTATTTTGATAATAATGTTTGATATTTTTTATAGTTGAAAATTCACCTTCGCGAGATGAATTGTAATAAAATATCAATTTTGTAAAAAATGAGATGTCTTACCGAAATCTCATTATTATGTTAATGTATCATGATAATATTGTTTGATATTTTTCATAGTTGAGTGTTTGCTTTCATGGGATGGATTGTAATAAAATATCAATTTTGTGAAAATTGTTGAATGTCTTATGTAAGTTTAATCTAACCTTCGTGAGACAGATTATGTTAAGAACATTACTTTATTGCGTACCATTGTTCTTATTGTTGCATTAAGATTTATATTAATAATAAACTTACCTTTTGTTTTTGTTTATTTTCCTAATTCTTGGTGTGGTTTGTTATATTCCTAAGGTTTTCAATATCCCCTTGATATTAGCTTTAAAGATATAATATTATGGTGGAAAACTCAATAATCTTTGTGAGAATACATGCTATTGTTGATATGTTCTATTCCAACTTTGCTTGTGCAAATAAGTTCTTTGATCAAGTGGAATGGAACTAATTATGAGGACTAGGTTGAATCGATTGAACTATTCCTAACAATCTCATGTCTTGATGATGTTCTCACTGAAGATGAGCCTTTTATTTCTACTGATACATCTTCTGCTGAAGAGAAAATGAAATATGACAAATGGACTTATTCCAACAAGATATGTTTGATGACCAGAAAGCATAGCATAGAGAAGACCATCAAGGATAATATTCTAGAAGTCACAAATGCTAAGAAAATTTTGGTGGACATAAGGAACAAGTTCAAAAAGTTTCATAAGATTGAAAAGTCAAACTATCTTAGTTTGTTGACTAAGATAGAGTATGATGGTGTTAGCGGTGTTCGTGAGCACGCAATGAAACTCACCAATTAGTATTACAAGCTCAAGTCCATGAAGGTAGTTTTAGGAGAAGATTTTTCTTGTGTGACAGATACTAGATTATCTTCCTTTTGAGTTTGACATGCTAAGGACTCCTTATAATGCTCAATAAAAAGAATGATCAATGGATGAATTGATTTCTATTGTCTCAAGAACAACATACTATAAAGATGAGTAAGAGTCATGTTAATTAATATGTCTCTCATAAGAATGCAAAGAAGAAAGGTAAAAATACTAAAGTTTCGTTCAAGAAGAAAAATGGTGAAAATAGTGGGTATACATCCATTCTAAGCTGAAGAGTCGTTTGGGGAGAAACCTAAATTCCAAAGCTAAGTGCAAATTTTGTAATATTTTTTGTCATAAGCAAGTATAGAGAACTATATTTTTATTCTTATTCTTAAATAGGGTAGAACAAAATAACTCTGGACAATGGACAGTCATAGAAACTTTTCTAATTATTAACTAATAATGAGTTCAGTCCACCTATTATCAACTACCCCAACCAAATGTATATTTGCACAATATAAACAACAATATTATTTTATGTACCTAATAAATAATAACAACGATTACAAAATATTTTGACAAATAAGTTAATCTAGACAAATGATTACAAAATAATTAATCCAATAAAATAAACATGAATGTTGGATTAATTATTTTGTGGACATCAATAAATTAGTAATTTTTCTTAATTAACTTATTGCCTAAAATATTATGTAACCATTATTGTTATTTATTAGGTTATATAAAATAATATTGTTGTTTATATTGTGTGAATATACATTGGTTGGATTTGTTGATAATAAGTGGGTTAAACCCATTATTAATTAATAATAATTAGAAAAGTTCTTATGACTGTCAATTGCCCATAATTAGTTATTTTATTCTACCTTACTTAAGAATAAAGATACAATTATCTGTAAACTTGCTCATGTCCAAAAACATTACAAAATTTAGACTTGGCTTGGAATTTAGGTTCATCCTAAATGACTAAATGACTCTTCAGTCGCATGGATATATGTACACTTACTCTTTTCACCGTAAGGATGAACTTTTTCTGACCTGGGATGAAATTGAATGTCACTAACTTTGTTAACAAGTGTATTATTTGTCTAACAGGTTAAGTCTCCTACTCATGTGCCTTATGGCTTGCTACAACCATTGCTCATTCCTTCGAGCATTTGAGAAGATGAATACTTCATAGTGGATCTCCCTTCAAAGTCATATTGTCATTTTTGTAGTTGTCGATTGTTTTTACAAGGCTTTGCATTTTGGGACCCTGCGTACCAGTTTCATAGCTTCGCAAGTGGCTGGTCTATTTGCTCTCATGATATGCAGGCTCCCTGGGATGCCCAACGGCCTTTTATCTGATTGAGATCCTATATTCATGAGCCATATTTTGTGGTAATTTTTCAGGCTCAACAACACTATGTTACGCATGACTACTGCTTATCACCCACAAGATGGCCAAATCAATGTCATTAATTGTATATTGCAGTGCTTTTGTGCACCGCAGGCCCTCTCAATAGGACAAGTTGTTGTATTAGGTTGAATGACACTATTCAGCATATCAGACTTCAGCTGGGATGAGTCCTTATCAGGCAGCATGGGAAATTACCACCTTCCTTGCCTCACCATGTTGCTAGATCTAGCACTTGTGGAACATGAGTTGACTACTTTGGATTATATTTTGGCCAACCTAAAAGTTAATTTGCTTGAATCTCAAACTAACATTAAGACTTATGCAGATCAACACCACATCCACATTCATTTCATTTGGGTGACTTGGTTTGGGTTAAGTTGAAATACAACCTTATGGGCGAGTTTCGACGATAGGAAGAAGGGTTCAAAAGCTGCCCATATATTTTTAAGGACTGTAACATGTCATCAAGATCATCAAGTGCATTGAGGACACTGCCTTTGAGTTAGATTTTCCTTGAGGTTCCAAAATCTTCCATGCTTCCAAACTCAAGCCCTTATGTGAAAATGATAAGGAGCTGCGGTTACCCCCTCTCTCTGTTGACAACCAACCTAAAGTGGACCCCCTCTCTCTGTTGCCAACCAACCTAAAGTGGTACCTAGGAGTGTAGTGGCGTCCAAAATTGAAGGCAGCCCACCAAAAGAGTATATTTTGGTTTAGTGGCAAGGTCTCTTTCCTGAAGAATCTACTTAGGAGCTTGAGGATGGCTTGTTACAGGATTATCATGATCTAAACCTTGTGGACAAAGTGTTTGCCATTAGGAAGGGGATGATATGAACTATGATGACGAGGCCCAAAAAAATATATATTCAATCCATGAGATGAAGTAACAATACCATAAAATGCATGATTATGAGATGGAGGAAAACATGAAAGATTTCTCATCTCTGTCAGTTCTAGTTTGTCTTCCTTCTACCCCTTCTATTTGCTTCAACATGTGATTAATCATAACCAAGCACATCAATAACTCTTTTGGTGCTTTGGGTTTTACAACCACAAATAAAAATGCCTGGTGTCCAAGCCTTCACCGAAACCGTAAGTTTCAAATTCTAACTTGAATGAAAACTCCGACAACAAAGCATCGGGTACTGCTGAAACAAAAAATTCTACGAGGTTAACTTCTAAGATAATTGAGATTCTCACGGTAGTTTTAACTTGCATGAAAATTGTTAATTCTCTTTATAGTCTTATTTTATTTAATTTTCCTATTGATGAGCCTATTTCTAGAAATTATACTGCCCAAAAATTACCTTGATTAAAAATTTTAAATATATATATGCAGTATAAAAATATATCTCGGTGTAACCGCATTGCAAGAAATACAATACAAAACTAGTTATTTCACAACTAATTCAGGAACCAGAGGCATTTACCCACCTACATAGAAATACAGAATAAAGAAAAAGGAATTGAGTAAAGAAAGAGCCCTCCGAAACTCCAATTCTATCTTCCTAAATTGAATCTCTTACTAGGGTGTAAAAATATTCAATACGCCTAAAGTCCAAACAATTGGCTCCAATGGGAATCGAACATCCCTGGGTCCACACAAGAGTTCGACCAACTTTCTTCAACTTCCCATCACATCCTCATACTGATCTAGCTGTCAAAAATATATACAGCAAATAATATCAAACCACATGATATCTGTTACCTAAATTAAGCAAATAAAGTTCAATTAACCTGAAAATTTCAGCCCTCTGAAAGGCTTGTGCTTTCAGGTGAAGTTCTCTTTCCATCATAACGCTACAAGTTAAAAAAAAAAAAAAAACTCTTTACCACTAGAACCGAAACTGTATCTATGTAAGACACAAAATAATGGGCAAAGCCATACAACGGTTATAACGATATTTTGCCGATTGAAAATGTTAATTCACCTGTTTTCCAGATGAGAAGGGTAAATATTTGTACTTAATCATGTGAGATATCTGTCTCCTCATTGTAAGCGTGAATAAGACCACCCAGTAGAAGAGGAGTATTGGCCAGAACACTGGAACATCAAACGCACTAAAGAAAGTCATCACAAATGCAACGCAAAACGCCTTTGTGATTGAGTACCTATTTACATTCAGCAGAAACAACATCTCCATGTCAAAATCCTGAAGGTAAAAACACGAAGATAAGAGAAACCCATAGATGTCACACATAAAATGCAATGCTGATTTGCAATGTCAGCATTTGCGAACAATTAATTATTTGTGGGAATAAAAATCCAGATTTTTATCAGAACCGACATATCAATCTATTTGCTCCTTTCATATGTCTGTTCGTTTAGTTTCACATAAAACAGGGATTTCGAACACGGCTCGCAACAGTGATTTTGTCCACAACCTCAAGGTTTTGGAGGTGCTCCCAACACAATGCCACCGTAATTGCACCCACATCAGTAGCATTTCTCTATAATTTTCCATAATATCAAGAACAAGACGGAAGTGTGACTGCAACAGCAATTCCACACCTTGATATATAATAACAATTTCCTCCTGATAACCCAACTTTTCTGCTCTACCTTTTATTTGGCACTGACAAAGTCTGGAATAGGGTTGAGAGATTGGTGCTGATTTCCCTAAGTATTCTATTGATCCGTCAACTTAGAGTGTCAAAATTTCTGTATGGGGTCACCACTCACCACACCTTCACCCAAGCTCTGGAAAGCAACACCAACAGTCTCATCCCCAAGCCGCAAAGTCAGTGCCGCATTGAAACCAGAGCAGAACACCGACTTTTTTCTTTTTTTTTCATTTTCTGAAAATAAGAGGTCATTCCCAGAAAAAAAAAATGAAGGCTAACAAAAAAATTACAATAAAAAGAATGTCTTATATCCTCGAAAAGGAATAGAATTTCATTTTCAACAATAATTACCTATTCCATACCACTTCATTCTTGTATTCTTTTTTCTCTTTTATTTTTTTATCTATAAACTTTCCTCTTTTAGGTATAGCATTCTTAAGAATGTAATTCACGAAAATACTAAAATTACACCATGAAACAAATGCAGCCAAGATTTTAAATTGCGATTGCAACAAGAGTTGCAATTTTATCACAATCCTGGTAAGATTGCAACAAGAGTTGCAACAAGAATTCTACAAAACAAGAATGTAGACAAATGCTGGTAAAAGCAAAGAACCCACAAATTGTGACATTTCGGCTATTCCTGCGGTTGCCAACTGTCTTTTCTTTGAAAAAAGAAAAAACTCGCAGCACACACAACGCTATAAATAACACAAGAACAATAACCTGGCAACTAAAACAATACAAACTTTCTTGTGCAGTGGAATTTGGGTTCTGTGGTAACTATGATCGATCAGAACAAGACCTATGGTCGGGATCGATGAAGAGAAATTAATTGATTAATGATGATCGTGAATCGAATTAATAGTGATTAGAATAAAAGAAAGGGAAGAAGATAGGGTACCAGAACTTGAACTCGGGGAGGCGACGAACGAAGGGGCGAAACTCGTCGTTAGCGGAGGAGGGGAGTGTGGGGCCCTCAGCGTCGAGAATCTCGGGGTCCACCTGAGGGGAGAGGAACCCGATCAGAAGGTTTAGGATGTATATTCCCAAACCGTACGACACTAAGTAGAACCCTTCCACCAAGTACACGCGCAGCGCGTATATCAGCGCCACCACCAACAACCCCACCCACCGCCGTCCCACGAACGGCATCCACTTGTCCAGCACGTGCTGGTACTGTCGCCACACCGCCAACTGCCACCTCGATATGGCAGCTCTGACTGATCCTCCGGCCGCGTCCATCGCGGGATGGACCCGCTCCGCTTTCGGCTTGAGGGCGGAATCGAGGTTCAATTCAACGATTCGTCGCTTAAATAAACCCTCTTCTCTTCTCTTGGTCTTCTTTAGTCCTAATCTTCAAATCCACAAATATTTTTCACTTTAAATTCATCTTATAGGGATGGAGCAATTCCTTGCTTACCTTTTTTTTCATATTATTATATTGGTATATCTAAAATTAGAATTCAAAATTATTTATTATCATTTCTATAAATCCCTTTAATTTTTTCACATATTTGCTACTCTTTTATTGTAGTTTTAGTCTATGTACAAACTAGTTAAAAAAAAATAGTTATATTTTCATTTCTTAATTTCTATTTTAATGTTTTGTCTTTTTGTTATTATTTATTTACGAATTTGTACCATGTCATAGTTTTATTAGATTTTCATTACAAAATTTACTAATAAAGGCGAGCATAATCAGACATCGATAACTAGGTTCTTTAACTACACCATAAAAAAATATATATTCAATTTTTCATTATGTTGTTAAAATAATATTTCTTTTAGTATTCTCTACATTTTATAATAACTTTTAATAAAAGATTATTTGATGAATATTAGGTTTAGTTTTACAAAAACAAAAATATAAAGACAAATGACAAAAATTAAAATTAAAAGATAAAATCAGAGACACAAACAATTATTAAACTTTATGTTGTTAAAATAATATTTCTTTTAGTATTCTCTACATTTTATAATAACTTTTAATAAAAGATTATTTGATGAATATTAGGTTTAGTTTTACAAAAAAAAAAATATAAAGACAAATGACAAAAATTAAAATTAAAAGATAAAATCAGAGACACAAACAATTATTAAACTTATAATCATGTTAAGAGAATTATATTCTGCGCCAACTTTTATACAACATAAAATTTGAAGGTGTAAATAAACTGAGTAGAGGTTGATAATATAAAATAAAAATAGCAAACTATTAATTTAGTCTTTAAAATGTTAATATATTTTCTATTTAATCGTTTTATGTATTAAAAACCAATAAATAGTTCCTGATGTTAAAATACATCCATCTTATTAGTCCTTTCTATTATTTAAATAGTTTCAAAGTTGATTAAATGTCATAATGTCCTATAATTCTGTATATTGATAATCAAAAGGAGATGACAATAAAATTAATTTAAGAAATTTAAATAATTATTTTAAACGGTGTTAAAGATACTAGTAATCTCAAACAATAAGTGGTGTTAAAGATATTAGTTATCACAAACTTTAACAATAAGGGGCAAACTCTTATATATATATATATATATAATAGGAGCTATTAATTTGTAAGTATGAGTATTATTGTTCAATTAGGAAAATACATAATAGAGAGGAAATGATAGGGAATGGTTACGGAGAAGGCATATGTTTTCGTTTCTCCTACTCTTTAACCACCGTTTTTCTCTGTCACGTGTAATTCGTTACATATGGTGGTATCATTGTCCCTTTCATTGAACAAAACCTTGTCTTTAAGGTTGAAGTGGGGATACTGGTGTTGTATGTCTATATAAAACTCCCATGTAGCTTCTTCTACATTTAGCCTGTGCCATTTGATTAGCACTTCCTCTTGTCATTTGTTATTCTTCTTGATCATTGGATTGTTGAGAATTACCTGAAGTTGTAAAGGACAACCCTTCTCGTTTAGTGACAATGGCTCCAGAACACATGCAAGTTGTGGATGTCTTTCACATCTCTTAAGCACCGACACGTGAAACACAGGATGAATTTAGGATGAATTTGGGCTGATGGGAGAATCTGTAATTTGTAATTAATTAGACCAATGTGTGTCACAATAGGAAATGGTTCAAAATAACACAGACAATTTCTAGGTTTTTTTTATTAGTTATAAAGAGAGAATGTTGTCTATATGGTTGCAATTTGACATAAACGAAATCTCCCACCTTGTATTCTACATCTCTTCTATTATGGTTTGCTTAAATTTTCATCCAAAGTTTTGCCTTCTTACTATTGGTTTTCAAAAATCCAACAATGCATGCCTGGTTTGAAGTTGTTCTTGTATAGAAGATGTATCACCTACTTAAGCTTCATAACGAATTAAAGGATGCAGATCTCTACCAAATAAGCTTTATATGGAGACATACTAATAACAGAATGGAAAGAAGTATTATATAACAATAAGTCGCCCAAGGTAAGAGTGCGTACCAATGGTTTTTTTTAACCAATAACACCGGTGAAGAGAATGGACTTGTACTAAGTTGTATAACTCCTTCAGCCATCATATAAGCTACCAACTTTTCTATCTCTGATTTTTTACTGTATGGATACCTATACAATCTTACTTTGATTCAGGCTGTAGTTGATAGTAAATGAATGACATGGTCCTGCACTCTCTATGGTGGTAATCCTTGTGGTGTTTGAAACACATCTTGGTAATTTTGAAGTAAAAGAAACAATTCAGGGCTCCACTTGTGCCTCCAGATCCATTTGAAACAAAGAAGTTTCATATTGTTGTTGAATTTGTAAAATATACAATGCTAATATGGCATTAGTAGTTTGCACTCGCTTAAATTGGTGGAATTGAGCTTGTTCTATCATTGGATTTCTTTCTCCCTGTAGGGTAACTAATTGGTCTTCATGCAAAAAATAATAAACTTTTCCTTGTAATTGATCAAGTGGGTATCCAATGTTTCTAATCATATATAGCCCGGGACTAGTTCCTAACTGGCTATAGACAACACAAAAGCATTCATTGATAGAGTATGATATTGAATTTTTACAAGCATGTTACGAACCTCTCCTTCACATTACAGTAATTCTCCACTGCCTACCTGAACCTTGAATTTAGGTACCTAGTACAAAGGTACAACTAACCGTTTCACCAGAGCAAGATGGATGAAATTATCCGAACTTCCTCCATTCATTAAAATTCTAATACTTTGTCTTTAACTGTTCCAGAAAAATGAATAGATCTTTTAGTTAGTATGTGTGTGAAAGCATTGCAAGGCAATTGGAATGGTTTTGTCAACTAGTTGTCCTCGGTGATGTCAACAGTAGCTATATCAAGACTAGCAATATGATGATTCAGGAATCACTTCCTCCACGGATTGAACAAGAAAATAATGCTTAGATTATATTTCTCATCACAAGTGAATCCCATATTGTGCTCCCTGCGAGATTGAACCTCTACAGGTTTGGAAATGGGTTGAAATTGAAGTTTCTATGCAGTCACACTTGGAGATGCAAATGTAGTGTGCATACGAGGTGAAATTTTTCTTCAAATAATCTAGCTAACGAGACTGTTTGCATTAGGAAAAATGAACATCTCAATTTTGCTTCTCTTTTTAACTCTGGATGCAATCCATTAATAAAACAATTTCACAGTAATGCATCATCCATGTTATACATTCGAGCAGCCAAATCATTAAAAGCATAAAAATCCTTAACAATCGAATTTGACTAGTTCAGTTTTAATAATTCTTCGAGTGGGTTCTCAAATTGAGATAGACCAAAATGTATTTGCAGAGTTGTTGATAGAATAAGTCAATGATTTGCCTGGTTTAATTTCTCCCAAATTTGAAACCATGCTAATTATCCGCCTTTTAAGTTGACTGCTGCAAGATCCATCTTCTGGTTTTCTAGAATCTCGTAAATGCAAAAGAAAAATTGATCTGCTCTATATATACATTGAAGTATGTCTTCACTACCAGAGAAGTACAAAAACTGACTCACAACTGTCTCAGAGCAGTGAATTGGCAATGTATTGTGTCTGGGTACGGGCTCCATTTTCTGAGCCAACTGAACTTGTGACGAGACTATGTAATTGCTACCAATTGTTCATTATACCCATCAGATTTCTTAGTGAGCTTGTCAATGACAGATTGGATCATCTGTCGTCGTTAAAGTCAATGAAAACACCAAAAATGATATAAACTTGTATATTGATAATCAAGAAAAAAATGATAATAACACTTACGGAACAACTTAAAAAATTTTAAACAATTATTTTAACAAACGATAGAGCGATCAGCCTTTATCCTTATGAGGTATCCACCTATAAGCAAGAGTACTATCATTCAATCTGGAAAATACATTATAGAAACAAGATGATAGAGGATGGTTACAGAAAAGACATAAGAATATTACTCACTAGATTTAATGACTCCTTTCTCCATTTCTCCTGGTTTTTCTGCGTTTGTTGATATCGTAATGACATGTCCATGCATGTAATTTTCATCCCAATTCTATCTTAATTTAAAATAAAGTCATATTTTTTCATTTTTATAAAATTTAAGTAATAATTATTCTAGACTAAAAGCACAAATAAAAATTAAATTTAAAAAAAGTATGGAGAAGGTTGTATAGTTTTATATTTACTATTTTTAACCCTAATGACATCCTCCTCAACCTCATAGTTAGATGTTCTAATAATGACAATAAACTTCCTCTCCAACATGCATGTTTTGTTGTATATTCACTCAATGATATAATTACTGTAATGAGTCATTTGTACTCGTATTAAAGGATTGCTACAGTAGAAAAATAAAGCGAAATGATTACTGCATACTGCATTTCAAAGAATTAATTTATGAGAGAACAGTGAAATAGATGTCTCTAAGTATTTTAAGAAAATATTAATTTTTAATTGTTAAAAAATTAAGTAGGAGAAAAGATGATACTGTTTGTGATAATATAATTAGCATGGATTATTCATCACTAATTACCATCATTAGTATAGCTAGAAATTCTAAAAGATCCTGTAACACATCTAGTATGTATGAAAATTGATTTTTGTATATGATTTATTCCATACTGGAAAATAATAACACAACTAAAAAAAAAATGATATTGGGATACTCAAAATAATAGTTTTTCTTTCTTTTGAAAAGAAATAGATAAAATAATAGCGAAGTCCATAACTATTTGTCATCCAAATTTTTTCTTTTTTTTTTTGTTAAAACCTAATAAAAGGGATGCCTTTCATCTTCTCCATCCCTTTATTTTGTTTACCATCCAGAACAAAGAATGAATAAAGCACAAGTTATTTAAGCCTTGTTCTTACATATGTGTTGTTCTTACAGTTCTTACAGATGTTACAGATGTGTGCACGAATTTAACAATGAATAAAACACAAAGTTATTTAAGCCTTGTTCCTACACATGTGTGCACGAACTTGAACTTAGCGTTTAACGAAAGAAAAAATGGAAAGTAATTTTTTCATAAGTTAAAATCAATAAGTACACACAACCTAATTCAAATTTTTATTTTAATTTATATATACATTAAGTTTAACTTAAAAAAAGTTTAAAAATTTATTCACACTTTTTCTCTTAAGAGTTCTTGTGAAAAAAACTTCACATTTCTTTGTTCACACAGATGACCTCCTATTTTGTTTATTTATTTAGTTTCAAAATTTTAACTAAAGTTAGTATGTTTATAATTATTTTTTCAAAAATTCAACAGGCTTAACAACATTCAGAGACAGCAGGTGCATATGTTAATAGCTATTTTAAATGAACTACCATGGGTTTGCACCAGAGGTAGGTCCTACTAAAGTCCTTTTAAGTATATTGTGTAAAAGTTAAAATATGGACACCGAATGACATTAAGTAAATTCATCCTCTAAAAACACACTTTTAACTCGTCACACGCACCTTTTTACAACCATGTGAAGATTGAAAAGCATCCCCAACACCTTCAAAGCATAAGCTTCTGAAAAGCAAGAGTTAGACATCATACAAAATAATGCTAACAATTTACAACTTATACAGCTAAAAGCGGCCCAAAAAAAAAATCACTAGTACAAAATTGTCAATATTAAATGAGTTGTCTTCATACAAAGGAATGTCAATAGAACATGTATAATTGCAAAAACATTCATCCGTTCACTTGTTCATCCTTCGAGAAAAATATTTAAATCCAAATTTGGACGGTCAGGCTACAACTTTTGAAACCTCAGCAATTAGCATGACAACTAAATATGAATGTCTCAAAACTGCAGGGTTTCCTGCACCGATTTTTAAGAAATTACCATAGATTTAGGAGGAGCTGGCTTAGGAGCATCCCTTCAATTTCATTTCACCAAACAATGTAATATTTCATCTCCTGACTACGCTTTTTACTTTTTTCTTTGCTTATTTAAAGAGGCTACCATTTTATGCAGGGCGGATATTTCAAAATCTTTCTGTGTCAGTTGTTTCCTCAATGATTCGATCTCCAATTCACTTTGCTTTAATTGTTGGTTCAGTGCTTCAATCTTGTTTAAATGGGCATCACTGCTTGGGGCATCCTCTTCAATGCTTTTATCTATCTTTGCTTTCTTGGAAACATCAACTGCCTCATCCATTTGTAAAGCCCTCTTGTTAGATTCAGTCCGGTCATTGGGTTCATCACTTACCATTTTCCGAACAAATAGGGTGGCAGACATGCCTGTACTTAGCTGAAATGTTGCAAGTTTCTGTGGTCGCCCATATGTATCCTAAGATAAAGTAATATACATATGAGATAGATCAGTAATCCCGGAGTAAATAAATGTACTTCAGTGATATAAGACTGCAATATTAGTTTATCAACGGAAGACTTGTCTAAAAAAATATCCTCCTTTTGTTGAACAAGCATGGAAAAATAAGTTATCAAGTCCATCCAATTTTGGAAGGAGAATCCAACACATGTCTACCTTTCAAACATCTATTGGGAAAAATAGGTTCAGGCATTATAGTGGAGAGTAGAATCCACATTTATGCATTTCACTGGCTCAGCTAATCAACAAAGCAATTTAGTGATACAAGTAACAGATTGCATACTGTTATATATATATATATATATATATATATATCATATAAGTACCTTTGTTTGGCTTCCCTGGACTTTTTCATATGCATCATCAGCCTCTTGTGGATTTTTAAAAACAGCTAAGGCAGAATAATGTCTTCCTTGACCTTTCTTGGAATGCTGCAGTAGATGCATCAGATCTCAAACACTAGATGTAACCCAGTAACAGACTACCAACAAGATTACCATGAGACAGACCTAATTGTTTTCAAATTGAATAGATTCACACTATTTATATAATTACAGATGAACCTCTTCATTAGAAGATTATAGCCACAGGACACACTACCTGCAGTTCAGTTTTGAATTCTCCAGGAACAATGTTATGCAGTGCTTCAGTGTTTACAGTGGTTGGTATCTTGTGAAGAAAAAGCTTTGCTGTCTCATTTTCTGGAACCTAAAACAATATAACAGTAATATATTGACCTTCAGTAGCCAATCAACATGATTATATTTACAATGCAATGTTGGAGATGTATATGTCAGCTTACCGGCTCTTGAGCCAATGAAATTGGAAATTCCCTATCAACACCATGTTTGATCTTTGCAAGAACGAGGTTCATAGCCGCACAAGCATCATCTAGACAATTATGTGGAGCACCTTTTTCCCGAACACCACAACCCAACACAGCCTGTCACAACAATTGGTGATAAACTATAAATCAAAGATCAATATTTGCCATTTGTGTGTTTTATTCTTCTATGTTGCTATAATTTTCTAGTGCAAGTCTGGATGATGAAATATCTTAAATTTCAAGACATAAACCAGCACAAGTGCACAAGATACTTTGCATCCAAAACAACATGAATCCTCCAAAAGAGTGGCTATATGATCATTTCTCATAATACTTCATAAATTAGATGTTTTGTAAGGGAGAACCTTAATTTTTGCATATAACATATTTGTCACTTTAGTACCTGACATAAACTATTCAAAGAAGGTCTTCTGTGCATAGATCCATCCAAGGATTGGAAGATATAGGAAGTGTCAATCACTCTTACATGATCAAGCTTCAGCACTGCAAAGAACTGGCATTAGTATATGAAATAGAATCACAAAAAATAATTCAGCAGAGCTAGTCCCTTCATATACTCAAAAACTAGCAGCAGGTTTAAAGACCCAGCAAAGTAAACTAAAAGTTTATCAAACTTACCACGTAGATCATTATGCAAACTGTGACCCACTAATATGGTTCCTTTTGATAACAACTTCTTCATGGATTTCTATGGAAGTACAAGACATATCTTCATCATAAAACATGAAAGGACCATAAAAAAAAGAAAAAAAGAAAAAACAAAGGAAACCACAAAATACCTGTATATCAGACAAGGAGCAAGTCACTGCCTCTAGATCTTGAGAAGAGATACCAGTGATCTCTGTTCTGTAGTCCACAATTTTTTTGTCAGGTTTTACAAATTCATTTAGTTTGGCCTGAAAAGTTCAGAAAATTATCTATCTATAACCATGAAAAAGGAGAATGATTTTAAACACAATTATGTGAAACCCTTTTTTGGGAGGGTATGTAATAGGAAGAGTGCGCATAAATTACCTCTAAATTATGGTCTACCACACAGACTTTAACTACCGCTTCTGTCCCATCTTCACAAAGAACCATTTCACAATCAACAGCAAGCATTGTAGTAGACTTGATCACCTTGGGTTTGTTTTTAACATTTATAACTATCCACCCCTTCAAATCCACATCAAAAAGAACATACACGATATATCAGAATAACTATTCACCCCTTCAAATTCAGGTACAGGTGATGGTAACAAACCTCATCAATTGACTGAAATGAATAGTCCAAAGGATATAACGGATGCTGCAGAGTTATTTGAACTAGCCTCTGTGCAGCAAGCATCAGACAATTAGAAAATTTATAGTAAATTTTTATAAATACACATTTCAATGAAATCAACAACATTAATTATTAAGATTTGAAAACAATGTGCATACCCATTATCAATTACACAACCCAGTAAGAAGAAAAACAATAATTATCAGCAAAAAGTAATATCAGAATATTTGATTTTGCTAAATCATAGAGATTATGCATCATGCCACTAACAATTGCAGTCTCTTTGATTTAGACTTTAGTTCCACATTAAGATTTGTTTGCAGCAACAAGAAATATTCAACTTGGGAGCCAACTTCAAATCGTCATGATGATTTAAATATAAAACAGGAAAACAATAACTCATAAAAGTATAAGTTTAGAAATATGTAAAAAGTAATTCAAGAAATAAGGCAGAAGGTACATGAGAATAGTACTTACTTAGAACCAGGGCACTTAGAACCAGTCCAGTCACTGAACCAGTGAAGGTATGGGTTTAAGGTTCAAAGATTTAACCCAGAGTTCAACCATGTCAAACTGGATTCAATAAAATATTATCATTTTATCTTTTTTTTAATATAGCAATACAATGTACAAAGTAGTATTAATAAAAAAAGATGATATATATATATATAAATTTACAAGATTGAAATTTAAACTTCACTTAAAAGTATCATAAATAAGTCATAGCAAACAACAAAAGTAGGTTATATTTGAAAGCCAACAAGTCTAATACATCATATTTAAGTTCAACAATAACAAATAAAATCCGTTAGTAACTTCAACTCTCTTAAAAAGAACAACATTACAAAGAACAGCTACAACAAAAACAAAAACACTCAGTTTTTAGAATCAACTGGTTGAACCTCCCAACCCACTAGTTTTCCTGGTTTTCCAGATCATGGCCATTGCGACTGGTTTTATCTCAGTTCAAATTTAAATCTGCCTTTTAGGAAGATTTGGAACAAACACTAGGCCAGTACCTGAATCAACTGGTTAAACCACCCAGTCCAGTTTTGACAACATTTATTGGAACAATCTCAGATGAAATTGAAAAACAATGTTGAATCACTTGAAGAAATAACAACACAAAGGGTTGGTACAAAGCTCAAAACACATACTGCAAGTATGACTTTTATGTGAAGGAAACTCAGTCTTTAATAGAAAACTTACAAAATGAAAACAAAAAATGTTTATTAATATTTGAGTCATAACTCAAGTAACATAACAATATTACTTACTACTACAATCCAGGAAATAAAGTTTAACTACAAATCTAAAACAAGATTTTAGCGGAACAACCGCCATTAAAATGTACCTGCTCAGGGGACTCATGGGATTTATCTTTCAGTCTCTCCAACATGTATCGATTTGCATGATGTCTCATGACATTATCAAAAAACTGAACACAAAGGAGAAATAAATGAAACTCAAATCCTTTGAGTGTATGTGTGCATATTTGGTACTGAAATGTTCTTTACCTTCAAATCTTCCTCCTTGGAAAAAGTCTTTAGAAATGCAGCCAATATCTCATGGGATCGCTTTGATGGATCACTCAAATTGGCCCCAAACTTTTTGTCACAACTGTCCAAGAATTCTTTCCAGTCTCCTAGCTTACCCTTCAGGCCTCTCTTTTGTGCCAATTTTATAATATCAACTAGCACCTACCCATATGGAAGCACTGGTTATATTGCTGGGACAGAGGAGAAAGAAGGAAAAAGAAGGAAAGGAAAAACAAAAAACTAACAAACAATCACAATATTTCATCATCCATCTAAACTGCCATTCATATACATCTAAAAGTTTCACAATGTATTATAATTTATCTATTTATCTATATATCATCAACCACGAAAAAGAAGTTGGAAAACATTTTGGCAAACATACGAGTCTAAACCTAATCCCTAATTCTCTATGAACTAATTCACAAGTTGAACTGTTTTTTCAAAAAAGCTTTGTAATCAACAGAGGACAAACAAAACAAACACAGTTGAAGCGTTGACGAAGAAGAAGATTACCTTCTTGTCTGCAGTGTCTATCTTGTCTTCCATGTTCAGTTGCTGTGAAGCAGTGGCGAACTTATTACAGAAACACGTCCAAGTATATATATAGCGCCTCTAGGTTTTGAGGGACGGTTTCCGCTGGTTCAGGGTTTTTACATTTTTTCCCCTTTTACATTTTTTCCCCTTTTTTGTTATTATTTTTATTCACAGATAATCTAATCTTCCATAACCTTCTATCTATAGTAATATATATAAATCTTCACATAAGTATATATGGTACATCTTGTGTCACAGTATTTAAATAGTAAAAATCACCAAGGTCTGCTTATTCTATTATTCTCTTTATTTTAATTTTGAACTATATAAATATTTTATATTATCTTTATCCAAGTTATTATCAATAAAAAATATCTATTTCATATTAATCAATATCCACATTATCCTATAAATTATAATTAGAAGAAGTGAAATGTTCTCTCAGTTCTAAATTTTGAATTATATAATCTATAGTCCCCATTCTTTGTATTTTAATATTTGTTGTATTTTTTTTTACTTGCCTTTTAGTTTTACAAGTATATATAAGGTAGTAAATATGTAAAATAATATTTTAAATACATATATGCATATGAATTTAATTGTGGATATTAATTGATATTCAAATAGTTTTATATTCATATTTATACTATATTATTTTTCCTGTATAAAATAGTGTGTTTTAAAAAACAAGTAAAAGTATGTCCAGTTTTGCACATACCTAACTATTTGAGAAAAAAAATAGAAGTAATTTAATGAATTTAATTAAATATTAATTTTGATATATACGAATATTTAATATTCTTTTAAATTAGGTATTTAAATAAAAATTCTTTATTTAAGCATATGGTATTTCGTTTCTAATTTCTATTACTTGCATATTCAGTTAAATTGAAACAAATATTACATTATCTCATTTTAAGTTATTTTAGCTAATTTATTGATTTATTTATGAGTTTCAACACTTAGATCAAAATATCCATAATTTGATAAAAATAAAGAAAAAGTATTTTGAAAACAGAAGAAATAATTTTACTTTAATATGCTTTTTAAAAAATCTATGCATACATTCTTTTAATATTTTTAATATTAAGTCTTAGAAAAATCCAATCAAAACTTTTATAAAGGAAAATTAATTTAGTAAAAATATTTAAAATATATTAAATATCTATAAAGTTTAAAAATAAATTTAATTTATAAAATATTGTTTGAATAATGATTTATAAATTTATTATGATTGATGTATAAATGGAAATTTGTTATATCATTACTTTAGTCAACTTATATTTAAATAATGTAAAGTGTTATATTATTTTCTTTAATCAACTTTTGAATTTTTTTTCCTAAATTTAATAAATATAACATTGAGTTTGTATAATATTATTTGAGTAATTTTCTTTCAAATATATGGAACAATTTTATTATTAAATTTTAAAATAATAAATATTAAAATTTGAGATCTTAATTTATTTTTATTATGACTAAAACAATTTTATTTGACTAAACTATATCTAATTTGATTGTGATTTGATTTAATTCTAATTAAATTTTATTTGTTTAAAAAAATCTTTATATTTAACATAAAAATATATTTTTAAATATTAAATATTTAAATAATAATAATAATAATAATAATAATAATAATATTAATAATAATAATAATAATAATAATAATAATAATGTAATGTGTATTCTTGCATCTCCTTTCACTGCACGATAAACAAAATCGTTTTCTTCTTCCTACAGAATAAGTACAAAGAGAAATGAGGGGAATTGGTGAGTGGGACTTTGTAGCTCACAGCCTGTCTCCAGCCGTGTCCTCGTACCCTTCCGCTTCGTGGTTAAAACCACTTGCTTCGCCTTTCGCCCTAGCCTACGTGTCATTACCCCTACGTCTTGGTCTTTTTTCTATCCTTTTCACACTCCACCCCAAATTTATCATTAAAAACTTTATTATTCTTCAAAAGATATTAGTTTTTGGTTTAGTAATTAACAAACCCTCTATCTAACATTTAAATGTTTTCTTAAATTTATTTTTGATAAGAAATCTTAAATCATGCATAGATATTTAGAAGGAGCTAATAATATTTTGGATGGTTAACATGTTATATTATTCCTATTCCCTTTGGTTTCCCAAAACATTTATGAACACTTATTTTATTTTTTAATGTGATGATCTGTTCTATGAATGATGGTTGCCATTTATATTTATGAATTAAAACAATATTTTCATATTTTTGTGCATTACTATATTTTTGTGCATTACCTCCACTCATATATAAGTTAAAATATAAGTTAAATAATTAATAGACATCTAATAAACAAGTACAATGGGCTTATTTTTACATCATTGATGGCAAAAATCACCAAAATAAAAGTATTATAGAAAAAAATATTAAATTTCATCATTAAAATCTGCAATTTAACTACAAAATAACAATTATTTTTCATGTTAATAGACATTGTTATATTGAACCCTTAATGTTTATATTATTTTCTCTTTAGTTAATTTATGAAATGAAATAATTCACCAATTGATCCATAACATATTCTCATTTTCTCTATTTTTTTTAACTGTCTTGTATCGTTTATATATATTCTTCTAGCCGCCAACAATAATTACTTTTTTTAAAATAGTGAAAAAAGAGAAAAAAAATATATTATTATGCTTTTAAAATAAATTAAAGGAGGATTTATTTTAGTTATCCTATTTGGAATTCAAACTTTCTGAGGAAACATGGTTTTCATTTTGAGAGGGTATAATATTAAACTTCAGCTTAAATATGTCCGAAAGATTCATATTTAAATTAATGAAAAATAGGTAGAATGATTTATTTGTTCACAATTTGAAGTTAATTTCTTAATACTAATGAATTAAAAAAATAATCTTGCATATTTATCTTTTATTTTAAATGATTATTTATATGCTATCATTAAAATATAATTTAGTATATAGAGAGGCCAAATTACATTTTAACAATTATGTACATGCACACTGAATTGTATTTTAATCCTAACATATAAAAATTTCTGAAAAAAACGTCAGAAAAAAAAAAGAAAATTAATTTTATGACCTTTATTTTAATTTATATAAATTAAGGTGCTAACTTGAAACTGTTCCATGCTTATAGGATCCAAGACATTCTAGCAAAAAGAATATAAAAAATATACTACTGAAAATTTATATATAAACAGAGAATGGAAGATTTGACCGGGCTTGACCAAATAAATATTTGACTGGGCCATGGTTGGGCTTAGGATGGCTTAGCTTTGGTCTATATGGGTTAAGTGCGTTCGACACACTTGGCCACCTAGGCCTTTGTCGAGATCAAAATCCTCTTTGAGAGGAAGAGTTTCAAGGATTTCTAGGGTCCAAAGGTTGCCTCAGCAAAGCCCTCTCTCATTTTTTCTTATGAAGTGGTCATGTTTCTCCACTGTTTGGCAGGCTGAAATGTGGGTAATTTAAAATTAGCTTCATTATGAACCCAAAAAACAAAAACACTTAATGGGGGTCAGCATCACTTTTACTGCAACTAAAGCTAGCTTCTAATAATTCCTTTCCTTTTGCAGAGCCAATTATAATTCTACTCATCATTTCATCCTATGATTGATATTGGGTGTAAATCAATTCATATATATATGGTTGTCCAAATTCAACTAATCACAAATTTAAACTCTAATATATATTTTTCTTATCCTTGATTTTAATGAACACTTGTGATTAATTGATACCTCAAAGAACTATTGTTGATTAGAGTAAGTGAAAGAAAGAATATGCTTTGTTGTAGCAATGGTGAAAAAGTGGAGTGTGGTTGTCCCACTTGCAAGGTAAGCCAATGATATGTGAAACATTCATGGGGTGGGTTATTGGACTTCATGGCTACTAGTCAATTTGGACATGTGTTCTCATTTGCTTTTTGCCCTTTCCCTTAAGTCAAAGCTATGATTGTGAACACTTTTAATGGGTTTACAATTAGCATAATGTAGCTTAGGTGGAAGGCAAAAGGATGCATCCTTAGCTGTGGTTATATCTTCAGTTCTTCTTAGTGCAATATCTACAAGCAGCTATTGCCACAACACATTGCCAGTGGGAGGAAAATAATGGCCACTTATTGCTCTTTGATTTGCATCCTACTGAAAGAGAACTCCTACATGGGGCTTTTGCTTTTGGCATGCCTAATCATCCATTTCACATTATCATTTCCAATTGGCTCATTAGTCATGGCACTAGGCAGAAACAAAAAGTTGGTTCAGATCTTATGTCTTTCTACTCATATATAGTCAAATTTCATTTGTTTCCAACCATTATTTCCAATGCAATAGCTTCGATTCTCCTATTCACTTTCTAAAGTCTCTCCGGATCACACAATGTATTATAACCTACTTCAAAAAGTGAACTTTATACGTATTATCTTTCTTTGATTTATCAATATATTTTCAAAGATAAAATTATAATGGAACATAGACCAATAAATTATATAATACTTCAAATGCAATGTCTTCAAACAGTGTTAAATAAGGTTAGCTCACGTAAGGTCTCACCATGACATTAAAAAAAGAATTTATGTTCGAGATTGATAAAATGTTCTTCTGAAGCTCACACAGGCATGGGTTGGAGATTGGTAGGGAGGGGAAAAAGAAATATCCAATTCAATCTTTGAAAGTAGTGATTTGTGAGAATAAGAGGTTTTCGGCGGAAGATTGAGGTTTTGTGTATCATGGACAAGGCTTCTTTTGTTCTCTTTTGTCATCGAGAAAGTTGAGAGTTTGGGCACAATGGTTCCTTAGGATTGAAAGAGCCTACAGCAATGTGGTGCTTTCAAAAGGATACCATTTTTTTTTTTTTAAAAAAAAAAATCACTTTTTAAATCAATTTTCTAAGAACTAATTTTAAAAGTCTTTATTTTTTGTAACACCATTTTTAAATTGGTTTTTAAAATCAATTTAAAAAATTTAAATTAACCAATTTAAAAAGTGCATTTCCTGTTTATACAAAATACATTTTGAGAATGAAAAAAAAAATCCCTAAGGCCACCATACCAGTATCAAAATAAACAATATTTCAAAATGTAAAGACTCTAACGATGTCCTTAAGCTGAAAATAACTGTAAAATTCATTTAACTTATAATAATTTGTGATTGAATGACACTACATAATGTATAAATTCTCTATATACTTAAATGTGCTTAAATTATATATATTTGGACTAAATATCTTATTAATTCATATTATCAAGTTGCCTATAATTTGCTTACTTTATTTTTATTATAAATATTTTAAAATTTAATACCAAATTGTTAGACTTTGATAAGGTTAAAATTTATAATTTTTTTTGTGTCAACCTTTATGCATTTCTATTGTCCACATATACAACATAGTGTAATTGAAAAGGAAAACTCAATGGAATTTAGCGATTATGAATGAAACAGAATTAAATAAGAAGTGGCAAATGGATAAAATGAATCTTATATTTCTAACATTTTATTAACACCTTTCTTTTTACCTTTCCAAACTTATCACTGCTTGTTCCAATACTTCAAAACTAAGTGATATTAATATTTTAGAACTTATTTTGTGACCATAATATTATAGTTAAGAAAACAAGAAAGTATCACGATAAAATCAAGATAAAAATAAATCATATTAATATTTGTTACATTCTTGAGAACAAACTAAATAATAATAGGTATAACAATAATGATCACAATACTGATATGACAATAATAATAATGATAGTTGTCATGACAATGACAATAATAAGATAAAAAAATAATAACAAAATTAAAAACAATTATGTCAGGAATAGTAACAAAAATAATGATCATAATGATAATGAAGTCACTAAATTATAATTATAACGGCCTAGTGAAGGCAACATCAATAATAATTAAAATGGTGATTTAAGTTATAAATAGTAATAATATTAATGATGGTAAAAATGATAATAAAAAATTTTACCGATAATAATTGCAACGACAATAATATATATATATATATATGTAATGTTTCATCAAATCAATGTCTCAAATTAAGAAAATTGAGTTAGAGGCTATAATGAACTTTTATAAAATAATATTGTGTTTAAAATTTGAAAAATAGAAAATATGAACTAAGTGATGTGCTAATAATATAAGTCTAGAATATCATGTGTAATTACAACAAAAAACTTAAAAAAAATAATTATAATAAATAAATAGAAGGAAAAGTGGTAGAGAAAAAGAGTTAGGTACCATACAAATTAAAGAAACTAAAAAGTTAGAAAAGAAAAGAAGAGGAAGGAGTGATATGTGAGTTTGAATCAACACGTAAATCAAGGAGTGAGTAAAAAATAAAAGAATGTGTAAAAAATAAAGGAAGAAGATGAATTATACTCTTAAGGTGGTGAACTCCTTTTTATTTTTGAAAAACAAGGTATATAACTCTTGAAATATATGAAACCAATCTTCCAAGTAAGTATTAAGTAAGGGTCCGTATCTCTTTCTACACATGTTACTTTTATTCACATAGTCACGCATAAAAAATATTTGTCATGTATTTACAAAGTCCAAGTTACTAGTAACTTATATCAGAACTCGTAAGTGAAAAATAGAGTTGCCAAATAAATTAGTTTAACTCGATAAATCAAAAATTGTCATGTATTTACAAAGTCCAAGTTACTAGTAATTTATATCAGAACTAGTAAGTGAAAAATAGAGTTGCCAAATAAATTAGTTTAACTCCATAAATCAAAAATAAAATTTTGATCCATAAATTTTTTATAGGACCAAAATCAATCTATTTATTTTTAATATGTTTTATAAATGAAAAAATTGTAAGTAATAATATTAAACTAAATAACTTGAAAGGTATTTGAAAGAATATATATAATAACTTATCCATTTGGGTTAGTGAAATTGATCCAATTCATTTTATCAAACATATTCATCTAATTACAAATTTTTTTACTAAATCCAAATCAAATATAAAATGATAAACTCTATTAACCTTTATTCATCATAAACTCTAATATTTTTACTAAATCCAAATCAAATATAAAATGATAAACTCTATTAACCTTTATTCATGATAAACTCTAATAATCCTTATTTATGTGTGTGTCAGAGGAGTATGGTGGGATGACTTAGGGGATAGTAAATTTTAAAGCATTATAGTAATTTTGGTGTTTTATTGTTTTGTAAGTGTTTATAGAGAAGAATATAAATCTATGTAACTAAGGAGATTTTTAGGATACGACAATTGTAAAACCGTTTTGACCAATAAAGGAACGTCTATTGTATTTGACCCATTGTTAATATTTACTTGGATGGATGTTATGAGTTGCACTAGGTGTTCATTCTTTATTCATCTAACTTGTCATATTTTAGATCAACATTATACTGTAATCGGGACATTGGTTTCTTATTCCACAGTATATTACCCGTTTTCAATGTAAAAAGATTGGAATATCCCTAAAATAGATTGGAATACCTTCAAATATTTATTTCAATTTAATTTATTTTTGACTCTTAAAAAAAACCTTATTCATATTATTTTACATACATGATTATCCAACACTATTTTTATGAATTTTATATATATATATATATATATATATATATATATATATATATATATTATAGATCTTATAATTTCTTCATATTTAATAGATATAAGAAAATTCTAAAATTAAAAGTATGACAAAAACACACTCTTAGCATTTAATTTTGAGTGAAATAGATTGAAAAGTAAAATATCAACAGACAATCATTAGACATGAGAATTGTGTTTTCATAATTTTCAGAAAAATTCAATCAATAAAGAAGGCATGTTTAAGATAAGACGAATATCACATAACAACAAACTAAGTGCAGTAAGCAATATCTGAATAACTTCCCTCTGCGGAATAATACCGTAACAACATGATGAATACACCCTAATGAACAATATGATCAACAGTAAAACGACGTAATTCGTATTCAAATAATTCAAGGAAAACTGATTTTCTGAGCAGTTCCTTAAACCGACAACATGAATTAGCAATGACGAACTGATCAACCATGAGGAGTGACTACTAATGAACATCTGAATATTGACATTGTAATGAGAGTCGTAACTCAAAATTTAAACAATAAATGCAAACTGAATTAACTTCAAAGAAAATATATACTTTTCGTGTATAGAGCCGAAATTATCTTCACCTTAAAAATAGAAGTCTAAATCAGAATCTTAAAAACGAAGGCATGTTTAAGAGAAATACTTTAAAGCATTTTTCTAAAAATATATCAAAACAATAGTATCTTGAAATCATATTTTTTTTTTAACATATATAGAGATGAAGAAATAAAAAGTTTGTGTGGTTGGATGATGGAATGCAGAGATTGGAAATAAGGATGTGTATAGATAGAAAATTATAAAATGAGATGATTAATGTATTAAAGAGATAAAGAAAAAAAAAAGTAACGTTATTATTGTAAAATTTTTATTATATAAATAATATAACTCAATGTGAGTCAAGTTGAAAGAACAAACAGGACACTGAAAAAGACTGTAAATCTAACGTTGCAGATTTATTTACTACTGAATATCTGAGGTTTACTACTTGAGTTGGCTAAAGGAAGAATAAGGAGTGCAAAACACCCAAGCAAGAGTATCTTTTCTGTAAAGTTTATCTTACCCATATTCATGTTTATTGTACTTGTGCTTTTGTATTTGAAAAGAATTTCTTATAATTTAGTTACTGTTCAAAGGTATATGTGACTAAAAGAAGAAAATGTTCTGCATCATTTGAAAACTTCAAACAAATTTTATTATGAGTATGTTTTTAAGTTTAAAATTTTGAAGACAAAAATTATATTACTTTCAATCTTAATTTTCATATATGTAAGATATAAATTATATAAGTCATATTTTTGGTGTTGAACCAGTAATTAAATTGCTCTTAGGCTCTCTATTTCCTAGGGGAACAAGATGTACTGATAGTTAGTTTATTACACCTTCATAGTTCTCTATAGACTACATGTGTATGATTCATCTCAATATTTGATTTCCCTCTCTTCTTAACTTTAGCTGAGTTCGAAACTTACATCAATATAAATTCTCAAATTGCTCAGACTTTAGTGCCAAACCTGGCTTAAAGGATTGTCTTGAAAAAGTGCAATTTCCCATACTGATATTGATTATTTTTACTGTTCAATTTGCCGTTTGCCGAAAATTAATTGGCCTTGACCCTATTAGCCTTTCTCTCTTTGTAGGGAAATATAAATGGTCCATAAGCTCAGATTAACCTTTTTCTTTTTGCCTTCTTCTTCTTTAGAATGAGTCACGGGTTATGGTCCAGAAAAGTTGTATGCCATAATCAGGAGGTAGAGGAAGGGAGGACATGACAACAACTTCTCAGGGTCAATTTTATATGCAAATTGCTGTGGAAGAATTAGCATTGAGTTTAATGTCTGAAGGCTATAAATGGAGTACAAGTGTACAGGCTATTAGATCTTAGCAAGGTGCATTAACACTAAAATAATACTCTGGCACACCAATTAATGATCTCTTAAATAAAGATTAGTTGACTTCTAAGAAGGCTAATGCAGACACAACCTGTATTTTTGTTTTGCAGTGATTTTTTTAGCAAATTGGGCCATGACTTTTTTAACATTGAGTTACTAAAGTGACACAGTTTTTGAGCCATGTTTAAAAAAAAATGTGAAACTTGCCAATGTAAAGCACCCCAGATGGAACTATATTCTGATCTTTATTTCAAAGTTTGTTTTTGCTGGATTACACTGCTTAGTGCTTTCTCTCTGTGTGTGTGCCTCGCAGCTTGAGCCGTGAAAGTGCAGAAAGAAAGGAAGAGAAAGCAGTGGTAGAAGAAATGCAAGTTTTTTTTTATCTCTTTCTTTGCTGGCAATTCAGACCCTTTATCGTGCAACACTATCAAATAGTTAAAAAGAAGCACTGGATGATTATTCAAACAAGGATAGTTGTGCTTACCCAAAAAAACAACTGCTTTTGTCTCTTTTTATTAAAAATTGAGAAATTGTTAATAGAAAAAGAAGGAAAGTTATAAAATAAGAAGAAGATGTGTAGTTTTAGATTTGTTAGACAATGGTAACAACCAATTTGTCATTTGTAGATATTTTTTCAAATCAGAATCAAACATGTCACAAAAAACTAAGATTCGTAACATAAATTTTGTTACTGTGACAATGCCATCCACGTCCTAATCCACAGTAGTATTGGAGATATTTTTCTGTTCTGCAACTACTTTCGTTAACTAAAATAGAAAAGTGTTATGGTGATATCTTAAACATAAATTATACGCATTGGTTATGTGCGTACGAATACTCAGTCTCCGGAGTCTGAATGCACAGTAGATACATAACTCTGATTTATCACACATCGAAAACTCATGGTCATAAACACTGTTTATAAATGCAGGAAAGAATTCTCTGTATGTACTAACTGCGAGGCTTCGATGTTATGGTGCTGGCATGGCAGAGATAAGAACAGAGAGTATCCTCATTAATAGCGTATATCGATAAACCCTTATGAGTACTTTTTGTTGGTTAATCAGCTTGCATAGTAAAAGTTGTTTAGAGTGAAGCAAGCAAATGAACTTTTTAATACAAGAAGGACAATGAGTTGCATAGCTTTGTTCACAACAAGAGCCCCATATCGGAAAGAAAAATTTTGGAAACGAAGCGGTGGGAAAGGAGAGCAAAGTAACGAAAGCAGTGGGGCTCTTATAGAGTTATACATACATGAAATTTGATGGTAGGCACGTGGACTAATATATAGTGTGATTCTAACAATGGACATAATTAATTGCTCATATGACAGAGGACACCCTTGATTCATGTAAAACCAAAAGGACAATGATGTGTCATTATGGTTGTGTGGCCGCTAGAGATAAATGATTGAACTAATTGAGTTAAGTTATGCAAGATATACCCCCAAAGGACTGTTTGATTTGTATTTGTTTTTGACTTGCTTAACTAACCACTGATTATTAATTGTGGCTAAGAACCAAGAGTGTAAGAATTGGTGAGGTAATTAAACTTGCATGTACCAAAAGTAAAGAAGGGCAGGTATGGTGTTAATGGAAGAGAGTGTTATTGTGGTGGATTAAAATTGAATAGGGTTGCAAAGACACGTACGTAGTTGGTGGCATGAGTAATGCAGAGTATCGTGTTGCAGGGTGCGTATTTAATGCATGTTACTAGAATACAATTGATGTTGGGTTAATGAGCAAAGCAAAGACAGGAATGGGAATGGGAGACATAAAAGAAGACGTACAACGTATGTTCCTCGCAGACAAGACGGCAGCAATTATGAAAAAGTAACGGAGAGGTAAAAAAAAAGAGAGAATGGGGGGTTTAAGGCTGTTGTGGTTTCGATGCATGCCCTTTCCCTTTCTCTTCTGTCTTCTTCTTTTCTTTTATCATATGCATACCTACTGTTTCTGTCCTTTCCATTTTCCAATTACGATAATAAATAAATAAATAAACGCACATTTTCTTAATTAATTTAATATTTAATTATAAACTCATGATTTTACTGTTCAAATTTAAACATAAACCACGGTAAAAGAAAAACACTTTTAAGAAAATCAAGAAATGTAGGGAGCGGGAACTGACGTAATGTTGTGGTGGTGGATAGTATTTTCTTTCAATTGAAAAGAATTCATAAGAATAACGTGGCAAGAAAGGATCTGTTTGACTAGATACTAACTTTTATTGGTCCTCCTTTTGTTGGTGTCAAGAGAAGTGATGATACATGTGTTTGTGGAGAATATTTTGAGAAAGGGAGCAAAATTTATTTCGAGGACTTCAAATAAAAAATTCATAAGTTAGGAGATATGTTTAGTGTAAAACTAAAATGAAAAATAAAAATTTCATTCAATATTTTTAATATTGTTGAACAAATTATTAGATTGATAACAAATAAAATAATTTATTATATTAAGTTTAATTTGTTTGTTTTGTAATTTTACGTATTTTATTTATAAGATAAAGAATAATAACAGTGTAGCGGCAAATTCTCTCAAAAACAATGTAGCAGTAGATCTATGAAAATGAATTTTGATAAAATAATGAATTAAAATTTCCCGGGATTATTATTAAATCATTATAAATATATCTGTGATTTTATAAATTACTAAAAAAATCACTGTTTAATGATCAGGTGATACATGAATAATCGTGTTATCTCACACATTACGTTAGAACAATTATTAATATGATGTGATTTAAAGTCGCATTCTGAAGTAAGAGATATCTTAAAAATATTTAAAATATATACACTATAACTAACAAGAATACAAAAAAAAAAAAAAAAAAAAAAAAAAACCATTTAAAATATATAGTACGAAAGAAAATATATTCTATATTATCTAAACTCTATTTGATATTTAACATATTGTAAAATTAAAAATTCAAATATGTATTTTTACGCCATGAAAAAAGATAAAACGTTAAAATGCAGATCCGAAACTCTCGTTCTCCCAAACATTATAATATACAATATTTATCTTCTATTACTACTTTTGTAAAATGATAAATTCTTGATAATAAATTGTGTAAGTATTCAATATTAAAAAGTTATAAATTTATTTTATTAATAAAAACAGAGCATGACATTTGAAATTATATCATAGTTAAGTTTCAATTGCATATAATTAATAATTCATAATTTTTTAGTTTAACATATAATTATTGATAAAAAAGAATATGAAGAAAGACATCATCTTCAAGCTAGAAAACATTTTGCTTTTTCTTCATTCAACACTGATCATGAAAAGTGTTTTCACATTGTTACCCTTCTCTATCAACCTTTTTGGTTTTTAAAACTTTTGAAGTCACGGCCTTCGTGTTTGAACCATGCATTCCACAATAATCCACCATCATTATTCCCATATAATGTGTTTCAAACTCTCAATGACAAAACTAAAGGTGAGGAGTATGGATGGATTCTGAAACTCTTTTAATAAACTCGTATAAGTGAGAGTAGACATTATGTTGCTGTTTATTATATAACAACTAGATAATATCTAATAAATATTCAATTGGGTAATGAGTTGTCTATGGTCAAATCTTCTTTATATGAATTATAAGAAGGGAGTGAAAATATAGATAAGCTTTTCAAAGTCGTGGCAGCTAATTGATTAATATAAAAAAATAATTAAATTTAGTGAAAATTTAAAAGAGAATTTTGATGAGTTTGCGACAATAATAGAGAACATCTAAAATATAAAAATAAAAAGTAATTTAATTATATTAAACTAAAGAAGATTGTATATATACAAGCATTATTTTCAAACATTATTTTCTCGCAATCATGATTTCTATAAACTTTTTTTATGATAAATTTGATTATCAATTAAATATATAACATTTTAACTATTATCACAATAAATAAATAGTGATACAATCTTATATAATACTTATTTTTCATAAAACTCCTTCAATTATTGTAAAATATAAAGCTGAAAGTGATACTTTATTAAATCAAAGACCATGATATTATATAGCCTTACAGGAGATATAAATAAAATAACAGAAGCAAGCTAGAAACTAGGAAATAGACTCCACTAAAACTAGAAACTAGGAAACAGACTTCACTACGTAACCGTAGATGACTTATTCAACTAAGAAAAGGTCAAATTCCAACATACCCTCCCTTAAGCTTAACTATCCTGAATTAAGCTTACTTCACACAAGTTAACAATTCCAAGTAATGCTCTCAGCTTCTCGAACTGTTCCAGCTTCAACGGTTTCGTGAAGATATCCGCAACTTGGTTTTTTGTTGCACAATATTCCAGTTTAACAGTTTTGCCATTCACCAGCTCTCTGAGATAATGAAACCGTACTTCAATATGCTTACTTTTCCCATGAAGGACTGGATGTTTGGACAAAGCAATCGTCGAACTGTTGTCACAATAAATGACAGTTGCAGACTCTTCTTCAGCTCTAATGTTCTCTAAGATCCTTCTAATCCACACACATTGACAAGCACAAAAAACAGCGGCAATATATTTGGCCTCAGTAGTAGAAAGGGCGACAACAGGCTGCTTTTTCGATGCCCAAGAAATCGCACCAGACCCTATAAAAAACACACAGCCTGTTGTGCTTCTCCGATCATCCAAATCGTCGGCGTAGTCGCTATTCGTCAATGCCATAAGTCTCGTACTGCTGCTTTCACTTTTCCTGTAGAAGATTCCAAGTTCGATTGTACCTTTTATGTATCTTAAGATCCTCTTTGCAGCAAGCCAATGTGACATCCTTGGATTTGCCATGAATCGACTTATGAGACATACTCCATACATTAAATCCGGCCTGGTTACTATTAGATACATAAGACTCCCAACCAATTGCTTGAACATAGTTGCATCCACCTTCTCGCCATTCTCATCTTTTGTGAGCTTCATTCCCTGCACAATTGGATTTTTAACAGCATTGCTTTCTTCCATTCCAAATCTTGTTAAAACTTCACGAGCATACCATTTTTGACAAATAAAAATCCCATTAACACTCTGCTTCACCTCTACCCCAAGAAAATGTTTCATTTTTCCCAAATCTGACATCTCAAATTCCATCATCATCGACTTCTTAAACTCATCACACATAGCTCTATCATTTCCAGTGAATATTAAGTCATCAACATACAAGCTGACAATGAGAATTTTACCTCCTTTCGTCTTGGTAAATAGAGTATGTTCGCTTGGACACCTCTCAAACTCCTCATCCAAGAAATATCCTTCAATACGGCTGTACCAAGCTCTCGGGGCTTGTTTGAGCCCATACAATGCCTTCCTCAGCTTGTACACTTTCTCCTCGTCTCCTTTCTTTATGAATCCCTCCGGTTGTCGCACATACACATTCTCTTTTAGTTCCCCATGTAGAAATGCACTTTTGACATCTAATTGGAAGATTTTCCAATTTGATTGTGCTGCAACTGCAAGTATAGTTCGAATCGTATCGAGCCTCGCCACCGAAGCAAAGACTTCGGTATAGTCTCTGTCATAACACTGAGCATATCCCTTTGCCACCAACCTCGCCTTGTATTTGTCGACTTTGCTATCTTCATTCAACTTTGTTTTATACACCCATTTCACTCCAATTGGTGTAAAACCTGCAGGTAAAATAGTTAGCTCCCATGTGTTGTTTTTTTCGATCGATTCGATCTCGTTTTTCATTGCTTCTCTGCACACCTTGTCTTTCACTGCTTCTTCGAATTTGACTGGATCATTTTCTGTTATCATCATCAATAGCATGACCGATAAGTTTTCTTCCTCATCTTCTCCTTCACCCGTGACATAATCAGCCAAATAACCCGGTGGTCTCCTTGCCCGTGGGCCTGCAACCACTTCTCTTTCAATCGATCTTGATGGAGATGATGAAATTGGACTGGGCAGAGGAGAGACTGGGCTTGGCGGTGTCGAATTACCACCAGATGCGAAAGACGAAGACGAACCAGAAGGCAGTGAATTCGCGGTTGACGGAGGACAGGCCATGTCACCTTCTCTCTCTTCTGTATTCTGTTCTTCTTCTCCATAGTCGAGTATTTCCTTTTTTACACCAGTTTGATTCCAAACCCAGCTTTTGTCTTCATCAAAAATTACATCTTTGCTTATCACGATCTTTTTCGTAACCAGATCATACAGCCTCCATGCTTTCGATTCCTCACTGACTCCGAGAAAAACACATTTCTTGCTTTTGTCATCTAGTTTTCTCCTCTTCTGATCAGGTATGTGTGCATATGTTATGCACCCAAAGACACGAAAATACTCCACCTCAGGTTTTGAACCGCTCCAAGCTTCCTCAGGTGTCATGTCTTCTACTGCTGCTGTTGGAGATCGATTCTGGATGTGCACACTCCATCTTGTAGCTTCAGACCAAAACTCCTTTGGGACTTGACTCTCACTCAGCATAGATCGTACAACATTCATTATTGTTCTATTCTTCCTCTCTGCCACTCCGCTCTGTTGTGGCGTAAATGCAGCTGTCAATTGCCGGGTGATACCATGAGTTTTACAAAACTCTCCAAATTCATTAGACGTGAATTCCCCTCCCCGGTCTGTCCTCAGGCAAGTGATGAAGGTTCCAATCTCCTTTTCAACACTTGCTTTGAAAGCCTTGAAGGTGATGAGTGCCTCCGATTTTTCATGGAGAAAATAAACCCAAGTTTTTCTAGTGAAATCATCAATGAAAGTTAAAATGTACCGCTTTCCGCTGTGCGAAATTGGTGTAATCGGACCACATATATCCGAGTGCACCAGCTGCAGCTGTCTCGATGCACGCCAGAAGCTCCTTTTTGACATTGATACTCTGTGTTGTTTTCCAGTCAGACACACCGCACATATCTCCTTCGTGGACTTCAGCATCGGTAGCCCAATAATCATCTTCTTTTGTGCAAGTTGTTTTAGAGCTTCTTGGTTTAAATGCCCAAAACGGCGATGCCACAAATTCGTCTTCTTCTCGATCACCTCTTCTGTCTTTAAGCACATCGTGTTTTTCTGCAATTTGGATGTTAGAAGAAAAAACATCTTGTTTCCACTCATATTAGTCTCCATGATTGCACCTTTCTTGGGATGATATACTTTGCAGGTTCCATCACGAATCAAAATTGCCAAGCCTTTCTCCTGCAATTGTCCAAGGCTTAGTAAATTGTTCTTGAGCTCCGGGATATAATAAACTTCAGTTATGACTTGGGTGGCGCCGTTAACTTGTATTTTCACGCTTCCTTTTCCCATCACCGACATGCTTGTGTCATTTCCAAGTTTCACAGATTGATTGAAACCTTCTTCCAAATCGAAAACCAGTCTTTGCATCCGGTTATATGATTGCTGCACCCGGAATCAAGGAACCAAACTTCTTCTCTATTTGCCCGATGTTTCTCTAGATAAGACATCAAGAGCAGCTCTTCTTCTTCTTCTTCTAGTTCAGCATAATTTGCCTTCTTCTCCCATTCGGGACACTCGTTCTGATAGTGTCCTAACTGGTGACATTTGTAGCACTCGATAACGGCACGATCTACCGCATTTCTTCTTCTTCCTCTACCGCGTCCTCCTCGGAACATTCCGCGACCTCTTCCTCTACTGGGTCTTTCATCTTGATACACTTTTAGTGCCAGCTCTTCTTGCACATATCCATTCAATCGCTGCTCATGGACAAGTAGACTACCATGTAATTCATCGATACTCATCGTGCTCAGATCATTCGATTCCTCAATCGAACATACCACATAGTTGAATTTCGAGGTTAGTGATCTGAGAATTTTGCTCACGATCGTGCTCTGCTTCATTGATTCACCATTCATCTTCATCTTGTTCACCATCGTCAATGTTCTTCCTAGGAAAGTGTCAATCTTCTCTCCTTCTTTCATGGTCAGCAATTCGAACTCCCTTCTCAAAGCTTGCAATTGCGCCCTTTTCACCTTTGTAGAGCCTTGATACTTCTGTTTCATGGATTCCCAGATCGCCTTAGAGGTACCTTTGTCAAGAATAGTTTCCAGAATCTCTCTGTCAATGGACTGGAACAAGAAATTCTTGGTCTTCAAATCCTTCAACTTCGCCTCTTCTACATATTTACTCACTCGCTTGTGTTGTTTCGATCGATATCTCCGGAATCCCATCTTCCACCAGGCTCCACAATTCTCTGCTTCTCAGAAAATTCTCCATCGTCATGGACCAAAAATCGTAATGGCCATCAAATTTTGGGATGGCCGGCTGCACAAATTTTTCAGATTTCTCAGACATCTCTTTCGATCACTTTCTCACACAGGTTCTTGCTCTGATACCAAATGTGAAATATAAAGCTGAAAGTGATACTTTATTAAATCAAAGACCATGACATTATATAGTCTTACAGGAGATATAAATAAAATAACAGAAGCAAGCTAGAAACTAGGAAATAGACTCCACTAAAACTAGAAACTAGGAAACAGACTTCACTACGTAACCGTAGATGACTTATTCAACTAAGAAAAGGTCAAATTCCAACAATTATATAGACTCATTTATACTTGTTATGAGTATAATATATTTTTCATGGATAATAGACAAAGCTATTATTGTATTTAGATAGATATTTTTACAAGTTTTAAGTCAAATATCAAAGTAATTCTAAAGAAGATAACTCGTTACATATGAAATTTTTAAATCTTAGATATATTCAAAACAATTACAAATGAAGAAAAAATAATATAGAAAGTTGTAATTTATATCCACTCATATGCATCAAAACTCAAAGTAACTCATATGCATCAAAATTAAAAATAGATGTAAGAGGATACACATGAGAAAACTTTATGAGATTTCCCTCCTAAAACCCTTGAGAGTCCTCTGTCATCTTGGTGTCATCATTTAAGAATTCAATCAACATCTCTAGTTTCTTCTTTAGGTTTCTCCCTTAGATATTTTCCTAAGTCCTTTTCTTACTTCTCTAAATTATTATTCATAAAGCCTTGACAAAGTCACTCTCTTAATGCTTCTCCGAACTAAAATCAGATAGGATGGTGGGTTGACAACAAGTAACAAGATCTATAGAAAAAATTGAGGAAATTTCTCTTAATAGGAGTTGGGTTTAGTAAATGACGAAGATAAAAAGAATAAGACAAGTTAATGATCTTGATTAGTACAACATAATGATAGGGTCAGCTAAGTCCACTAAATAAAACATTTAAAAGTCTTAAGTTGTGCATGAGGACTATCCACTAATATGGAGTTATAGGTAGCCCATGAAATTATTTTTATCCATAAAAATATCATGTTTTCACCTACCTTTGACCACACTAATTTGTGTGTATGTGGGATTAGAGATTCATAATTTTACTTTAGAAAGTGTTATGTGTGGAGTGAGCCTCCAATGCCTTTTAAGTCACAAACATAATACGTTTTAGATGCATAAAATCTTATCATTCATTCTTAAAAAATCTAATCACAATCTCCCATTTTATCTCATTAAATTGTTTGCAAATTCACTTGCATTCTTAATTTGCCATATATTAGGTCCATTGTTAATAAATTTCCCAAAGATGAGTGCATTTACTTCACATCCCATGGTTAAGAAATCTTACAATCACCTCCCAAGTACTACCTCAATATGATTATTCTTCTAAGATTTATGTGAGTTCCTTAATACTCAACCGAGATCTACCAAAAAAAATTCATAATACAAAGGCTTTTCTCTCATTATACAGGTTTTTACCCAAGTGATATCATCCACAACAAATCACAAACTAGAACCTTTAGACACACAGCCCTTTCTATATTCATTTAATTAAGATTTATACATTTTCTTTCTTTCTAATTCTTCAAACATTATTATATGGGTGGTTGAGGTTATTAAATATTTTAATATGATTTGCAATTCATTTATTATCGTTATTTTATAATAGAAATTGGTCATTAAAATACATTTCAATCATTTGGAGGCACTCAAGTATGGATACATTCATTCCTATTTTTAAAAGTATTTTAGGAAGTCTAATCTTTCTCAAAGACAAGACATATTTACATGAATAAATATGTTTCACACATTATTATCATGTAGTATATGGGTTACGAGGAATTTAGAACATTTATAACAATATATATATATATATATAAAAGTATTCCACTCATTTCATAAACATTTAGGCATTGTTAATTAGATGTAATATGGTAAAGAACTTCACATGATAAATTAAAACATGATTCATTTGCCTAATTAGTAAGTTTAGTTATTGTTTATTACATGTAGATTAATGTTTTCAACACTTAATATTACATTTAATTGATTATTTCTAGAAATAATCAACGGTCAAACTCACTTAATATAATCCATTATTCTTATAATGATTGATTATTAACACAAGTTAACCAATTATCTTTTATTAATTTGTTTTCCATGCTCTTCATTTGTATATTTAACATAGATTCACAAAAGTATACTTAAAGATACATAAATAAAGATATATTATACAAGCATACTAAAATTACACATTTATGTATTGTAAATATGATTACACCACTACAAGAAAATGATTGTTTAGAGATCAATTTTTAGCTATCAAATGGAATGGTTATTAATTGTGACCAAAATAGTCACCAAATTAGATTTTCGTTGCTAAATAACTACAAAATAGAAATAATGATTGAATTTAGTGACCAATTAAGTCAAATAATTGGTATCTAACATTAGCTACCATGATTTTAGTAACTTATACCATTAAATTCTAAATTAGTCTCTAACTTAATTAGATACCAATTTAGAATCTAATGACATATGTTACTAAAACTTTGGTATCTAATGTTAGATACCAATTATTTGACTTAATTGGTCACAAAATTCAATCATTACTTCTATTTTGTAGTTATTTAACAACCAAAATTTAATTTTACGACTATTTTGGTCACAATTAGCAACTATGTTATTTGGTAGCTAAATATTGGTCTCTAAATAGCTTCTTTCTTGTAGTGCACATTCATTTCATTATGTAGTGAACATTCATTTCATTATGTGTTGAGCATTTAAGTTGACAAAAATGAAGAAAATTAAATGATCCAGACCTTGAGTTGTTAATTTTTAATATGACAAACAATTAAGGGTTCATAGATGGGTGCTAAAGTATTGCAAAAGAAAACATTGAAGACAAAGAGTTACTTTAGTCTAAAGGTGATTGAGAGGCATAGTTTGAGTAGGAAGAACATAGTATGATTTTGGACTATGATTCTTCTAGCCTTGGCTGTCTAAAACTGGTTTAAGGAATACACTAGAAGCAATGAAAAAATCTCTCCTCCTCTATATAGTCTCACATTGGTTTCTTGGTGCTAAAAGGAGTTTGAGAGGCCAACTCAACTTTTGTAATGGTCGAGAATGAATAGGAAAAACTAGACACAATGTTTTTTTTATCATTAGTTTTTATAATCAACTAAAAGGTATGAAAGGTGTTTTGGACCAATTTTTTTGACAAGGATGTGATCTAATGTAAACAACAAGCAATGCCCAATTTCTCTTATAGTTTTGGTTTTCGCATTTCTTTACCAAAATTAGTTAAGCTATATTAGGCAAAAAAAAATGGAAAGTTTACTTTCAGTAAATGTGGTAAATATGTTGCTAATATCCCAAGCAACCTGCAACTTTGCCTAATATAAATTAGCTCTACATAATATAATTTTACACCGTGAAAAATTTTATATAGTTTAGTTTAGTGTAATGTAAGATCACATAATATAATTTAATTATACTATGATTAATTTCTAAATTCATTACAACTTCTATTAATTTTTACATTTTTCACAAAGTATCTATTATGATATAGAAAACAAACAAATTCAATATATGCATAAAAGTAGCATAAGCAATTGTTAACATATATCATCAACATTGAATTTATTTAATGTATACATTAGACCACATGTTGTCATTCTATTTAAATATATCAACACTCACTTCAAAGTGTCCTAATGAATTCATTCTGAATATGTCATAAACATATTAAGAAAACTAACATCATCGGCCAAAATTGACATATTACATACCTTCTGGTACATAATTCTTCATTAACATATGAAATAATATTAATTTCCTTCCTTTATTCTTTTGAATTGAGAGCTAAGTAATACAGAGATATGCGTGATTTCCTGAAGGTTTACTCACGAGTTTAAATTTTTTACATCTTAACCATTTGCACAACCTTCTTCACGTTGTCTTAAGTATATCTATCTTAAGTATGCACTTCATAGAATCAAAATCATTTATCCCAAACCTAAAGGTAGTTATTCAAGATTGTCAATTGTATATTTATATTGGTTGGCTACAAGGATATCATATACAAGAATAATACACACCTTTCTTCTCTTTCTATTGGGATTGATGTAGTTGCTACTATGAAAATTGCTCCTAAAAAACTTTGAACTCTTGTAAGAAATTGAAAATTTTCTTATACCACTTGCATAGACTATGTTTTAAGTCATGGAATGATTTTCTCATGAGATAGAATTTCTCTTGATCTTCAATAAACTCTTTATGTTGTTACAAGTAGATATTATCATCCAAGTCTCAACACAAAAAAGTTATATTAATATCTAATTATTCAAATTTCAAATTATATTGATCAACAATTGACATAAAAATTCTAATAAAATAGTATTTACTCTAGATAAAAAAGTCTTATTATAATAAACTCTTTTCATGTGTGTAAAGTTATTTCACCATACTGTGACCTTGAATATTTCCTTCTCTGCACTTGTTATTCCTTCCTTGTTCTGAATATCCACTTAAAATTAACTTCTAGTTATTGGACAAGTCCACAAACATATACATATGGTTAACTTTCAAAGGTTAAAGTTTTTCCTTTATAACAAGTTGTCATAGTTGTAAGTGTTCTACAAAGTTTATTAGTTTCAAACAGATTACCTATTTAATTGCGTTAAAAAACATAGTATATAAGATTAACTCACCTAAACTTTTGTTTATGTTTAATCTTTCTGTTCTCTCTACCAAATATAAGCTAATAGTTACACGTTTTGAGTGAGAAATTGATGGTTGGTTCTTATCGTTTTATCATTATTTAACATCTAAGTGAATATTTTTTTCCTTTCCAACTTTTATATATTATTATTGTTCACATATTTGATTGAACATAATGTCTCTGACATATAATTTTAAATTAAAAAATAGCTATAAATATATTAATATTTTATAAAAATAAAAACTATAATTTATAAAATTAACATAATTTATGATGCATGAGCTATTTATATTATTATTTATAAATCCAAATTTATATGAAACTATTTTGGTAAAACAATATATGCTATAAGATTTCTTTGAATATATTTCAGTATATTAAATTATGAGTATTTATAAATTAATCTAATTTAGCAAAACTCGATTATGATAAAAATTAAAAATTAAATGAATAAAAAGTTTAACTAATTGAAAATAAAGAAACTGCATCTCTTATAATATTGGATTGGATTGAAAATTTAATTTTGAGAACCAATGTAGTCATCCAACTTATACTTGGACATATATATTAGTTAAATATTTTGCACAAGTATTAAGTTTATAATTTATAACTTTTTTATATAATTAGAGTTTGTTAATACATCTGTGTATTTTAGAACTTAAAACCAACAGGCTAGTATATACAAATTTTAATATATCTATGCACACAAATAATTATAGATTAGTGTGACTAAGCCAAATTTATACTCAGAAACAAAATATTCTTTTTAAAATAATACCTATAAAACTAAATAATGGAATTATATGATGATACATACCATTTTTTCCCCAAGAGTGCATATTTATTTCCTTCTCAAGAACATTTTCAACAAGATACCTTATACAAGATTTTAAATTATTCTTCATGGTACCTATCTTGAGAAATACATACTCAATTTTAATTCAATAGTAAATAATTTGAAAAAATATACAAATTTTTCTTTTATATGTTATAAATAATTTTTCTTTAGAAATTTGTTTAGTTTTACTTGAAAATTCACATTTTTTTTTTAGTTGAATAAATTGAGTATGCGACATACTATCTCATTAAGGATAGATTTTTTTTTAAGATTTGGATTAAAGAAATTAATAAGAAATCATACCTAAAAATAAAAGACATAATCTTCAACTTTCAAACAATCGCTCCATTTAACTCTTATTTCAATAGTTTATACATCATATTGACTATAACTTTTATTTTCAACCACTCTATTCATTTTTTTTAACATCTTATACATCAAACAAATAAACAAATAGAGAAGACAAACTACAAAATATATTAAATGTTTTCTATAATTGTAATATTCAAGAATGATCCATTTATCTTTTAAAAAATGTTAAGACAATGCAAATACACGAAGACAACATCACACTGTCTTTTCACTATTAATATGTTACTAGTAATCAATTAAAAATATATTACAGTCAAATTATAAATCACTATTTTATAATTTTAAAAGGATTATGGTAAAAGAAAATAAAATTATTTTACCATAAATTAAATAGTGATGTAGATGCATAAATTATTTATTCTATTTACATTTATAAACTTATGACATCACTCATTTATATTTTGTATATATTTATAAAATATCAAATAACTTATACTTATTCATATAATTAATTAAATATGTTTTAATAACTATTTGAGTAAAGATATAGAAATGTAATTATAAAATTATGTAAACTATTTTTAATATTGTGTATTTAGAAAGTTACTCTTAATTATAAAATGAATTAATAAAAATATTATATTTTTAATTATTTTAAATTTAAAATAGGTTCATGTGAGGAAGATATTATAGATTTAATTGAATTACATCATATTTTGAGTTTTAAAATAAATTAATCTAAATGCTAAATCAATAAATAAAATATAATTGAAATTTATTATAGATAGTACGAATAATAAATTTTTATCTCTAAATATTTAAAATAATTACTTATTAAAATTTAGGGATGTGAACTAATATCGTAATTTGTTATCTGAATTATAAGATGAGGTATAAATGTTATCCTATTGTATTTTTTAGGTCTGATATTAATAACCTGTGTTGAACTAAAGAGAGGGTTATTGTTTCTTTTACGCCTGACACTTATAACCTATGTGAGTCAAAGATAAAGTAGGATAGGTTGGACTACCAACTCTTTAGTACTAATTTTATTAATAGTTTTTTTTTTTAAAAAAACTGAACATAAATAAAATAATTGATTTAATTTATGTTGTGATTTTTGAAAAATTTAAAACTAACTCGTAACATTGAATTGTAATTTATCCAAGATATTGAATTAAAAACTTAGATGATTATTATAGTTTAATTATCTTGTTTTTGGCTATTTTTTTTAGAATTTGTAATTATGATGCTTATAAGCTTAATCTCTTTTATATTAATAAATCAATTTAAACTTGATATGAAACAAACTATTAAAAGTAACAGTAAAACATGTAAAATATAAGGAGAGAAAATTAAATTGTATTTTAAAATTATTTTATAATTTTTATAAGTATTGTGTAAAGATACGTAGTCCAACGATAGATTTATGCTGGTCAAATAAATTGATAAAGATTTTCATAAATTATGTTTGAAAATTTCATAAGTTACATTCAAGTCAGTGCAAGTTTAATAACAAACAATATAAATATGATTAGGAAAGAATAAATTATTGAAGATATTTTTATATCGATTTATCTAATAGCGCACGTTACATCTTATTTTCAATAAATTGATTAAGATTACGAGTATTCAAAATTCATAATAGTTATTGTCTTTGACTCCTAAATCTTAGACATGTCATCGAATAACTTTGAGCCTTAAAGAAACTCTCAGAGCTCGTTTAGAAGCACTTGCATTCTTCCAAATATCGTTTTCACACTTTTACCATCCTTTACGGTGAAAGATTCATACTAGCAAGTGAGAGTGACAACTTTCCTAAGTTGCATGTCTTCAAATACCCTTGTAGTTGATGATAAAGTAAAACATATTTATATTCTTTTTTAGATAAGACATAAATAAGTGTGTGTTTTGATTTGTTGTTCAATTGCATCTGGTTGAACCCGTTTTCTTCCTATTCCTCATTTAGGAATGAGATCTCTATATTACCATAGATAATGATTTGTCAAAGTTGATAATGTGTAGACAATGATCATGTACTAAGAGGTTGATAATAGGACATGATTTTGATTTTTCGAATCTTATTAGTTAGACGCAAGAAACATAGTTCCCATATAACATAAAATAAGTATATAAATATTTGTAAATTACTGTATTAACTTATCTAAGATAATTCTTTATCGTTTGAAAGAACACATTATTTATTAGGCGTAATACAAAATTGCTTAATGTTTGTATTGTTTGTAAGATGAAATACTTATGTATTTTCTTATTTGTTGTTAAACTAACACTTATCTTAAAAAAAAAAGCACAATCATACTTTATATTATTATTATTATTATCAACTTAATCAAAATCATAAATATTAATTTTTTTTCTAATAATAACTTTATTATTATTATTTTATCATTAACTAGCCTTCACTAAGCTTTTAGATCGCTAGAACTTTAAAATTTAAAAACATTAAGTATTAATTTATTCATCCTATGTTTTCCTAGATGTTGTCTCAAGTGTGAAACTTAAATTCAATATCATTCAACGGATTCTAATTAATAAAACTTGTTAAATTGATAGATTAATGAACACATTTAATTAATATATTTTGATTGGAATGGTTAATTCTAAAACCAGTGACCTGGTTGTTTGATCAGGATTATATATATATATATATATATATATATATACTTTATTTAAATTATTATAGAATTGTGTAGTTTACTTTTTATTTATTTATGTATTTATGATGCTATTAAGAATTTTATATGAATATCATATACTTTATTTCGGCGATGTTTTGAAATTTGAATACGGAATTATATTATTTTTTTTATATATTAAGAATTTGTCATAATAAAATTATAAAATGGTATTAAATTTCTCAAATTATATAAATGAAATAAATAAATAACTTAACTATCCAACTATTAATTAATGAAGCCAGAATTTCCACCCAATCAATAATTAAGCTGATTTTTTCATAAAGCTAGTTTCAAGTTATTCACATGGTAAGTTACTTGAACATTTCTATATAATATTTAGTAATAAACCCTGTTGAGAAACAACAATAGATGTAAAGAAAAAAAGAAGGGATGTCAAAGTGGATGAAATCCTGAGAAAACACAGAATTTGTTACGTCCCATAATTCAAATTCAAAATACGACGTGATATTTCTCTTGCCGTTACGCGCTGTTTTTCTGCGCGCGAAACAACAGGCTGTCTTGCTCGCCCTTCAATACAAATATTAAAATAACAACACATATGTGGAAGAAAATACGAAGAATAAAAGGAGAAAAGAAAGGGAAAGAAAAGGACAAGCGTGAAGTGCTTCTCAGATAAAACCCTTTGTTTGATTACTGCATTAGTCTCTCTCTTTCTCTCATTATCTCATTGAACTCCCCATAGTGAGAGAAACAAAGAAACAAACATAGGCAGGGTTGAAAATGCCTCTGCACATCTTCTCTTACTAACCATGAAGAAATTGTTTCTCTGAAGAGAATGGCTCTCGGCGACGATGCAAACCACCACTCTCCCTCGATCCTCGATGCCCTTCTCTGCGAAGAGCGTGACACCTTCGAGGAAGATTTCGATGCGAACGGTGGTGAGTGTGAGATCAACAACGATGACCCATCTGGGAGAAAGTTGCAATCTTTGCCTTTGGGTTTGCTTCAGAATGATCTGTTCTGGGAAGATGAAGAGCTTGTGTCTTTAATCTCGAAAGAGGGGGAGACCCATTCGTGTTCTCTTAGTGCCATTGCCGATGGGCCCTTGGAAGGGTCTCGTGTGGAGGCTGTGAACTGGATTTCGAAAGTTTGTGGACATTATGGGTTTTCTGCTTTGACCACTGTTCTCGCTGTCAACTACTTTGATCGGTTCATCCCAAGTCTGAGGTTTCACAGGGACAAGCCGTGGATGACACAGCTCACTGCTGTTGCTTGTTTGTCCCTTGCTGCAAAGACGGAAGAGACCCATGTGCCGCTTCTTTTGGACCTTCAAGTATGCTTTTGAATTAAAAATGAACCCTAGGTGTTTATTGATATGACTTGTTGTTTTGTTTCTTATGCACTTGCCTTTCTTTGGTGGGTCGGTGTTTTAGGTGGAGGAATCAAGGTTTGTGTTTGAGGCGAAGACTATTCAGAGAATGGAGCTGGTGGTCCTGTCAACTCTTAAATGGAGGATGCATCCGGTGACTCCAATTTCTTTCTTTGAACACATTGTCAGAAGGCTTGGTTTGACGAGTCGCTTGCATTGGGAGTTTCTTTGGCGTTGTGAGCGGGTTCTTCTCAATGTCACTGCGGGTATGTAGCAAAAATTTCTAGTGTGGATTTAAATGTTAATTAATGAATCACTAGATATTCATGTTAAGCCAATTGAGTCATGCCATTATGATCGCTGATATCTGTATATGGAATTTCATGATTGTTGTCAGATTCAAGGGCTATGAGTTATCTTCCTTCTACATTGGCTGCTGCTACCATGATCCATGTTATTAAAGAGATTGAATCATTTAACGCTACAAAGTACATTGATCAGCTTCTGGGTTTACTAAAGATTAGCGAGGTTTGTCTCTTTAACTTCATTGGTTCTGTGTCTGCCCTGTTCTCGTTTGTTGAATTTTTGAATTTGTTTTTGATTTGGTGAGTAATTGGAAAATGTTGGTGGCTATCTCACAGGAACAAGTGAACCAGTGCTACAAGCTCATGCAGAAAATATTAGGTCGCTGTGAAGGCATTTACAGCCTTCACCAGAAACGCAAGCGTCTATCTGAACCAAGTAGCCCAGGTGGTATCCTTGATTCAACTTTCAGTTGTGATAGCTCAAATGATTCGTGGGCATTGTCATCTTCAGTCTCACACTCACTGGAGCCGCTGTTTAAGAGGAGAAGAGCTCAGGACCAGCAAATGCGACTGCCTTCTGTTAGTCGCGTGTCAATTGATGTTCTTAATAGCCCTCGTTAATGATCTCAGTATTTACTTCCAATGTGGTAGCTTTCTTTCACATAAATCTGGCAGTCATGTTGTCCAAATCCAACTAAATTATGTTCTTAGTTATAGACATTTCTAGCCAAAATTTGAAAAACTAATCAGGCAGAGACTAAGATTTCCTCCACTTTATTGTTTGAGGTGGATAAGATATCTGATACTGAGTAGAAATACAAGTTATAAACTTGTAATTCTACCTGTGAGTTCTATTTTCAGTGAAGTTTTTACTCATCCTACTCATGATATTGTCCGAAAGCGCAATCAAGAGAGATTTCCTTTGCCTATTATATGCTAGTCTGTCGATCTATCCTCTGTTTATGCAGATTAAGAATTGCATATGGAGATTTCTAACTGTTAATCAAAGAAGTGTGAAATGTCTTCAGTGACAGATTAGATTAATCAATGAATCTCTTTTACAAGATTAGACCAACCCCATAAGAAATATGTTTCCCCGGTTTAGGAGATGCTCGTGAATTCTTTTGCCAATGCATATCTTTCTGTTACTCTCCCAGAGGGGGGACAAGGTACTCTCACACGGATATGAAATCCCATTTTTCCGAAAACGTAGATGTTTACTTCTCTGGCCATCCGAATCTGTTTGGTATCTAATGCAAGTCTGGCCAATTTTTTTGTCCTCAGATATTAGCATCTTTTTCTGTTATACGGGTGAATTGAAGAACTCAGCAGTAATTTTAGTCGCAAGATTCGGTGTCTTGCTTAATTTCCTAACTTTGAGTTGAGTAACCCTATTACCATTTTGGTCTCAACATTAATTCTAAAACCTATTTCTAACAGTTTAGTTATCTGATTATGCGTTCCAGCATGCATTGATACAACCCTGCATTTGATAATACTCGTGGAGAAACAGATTATAGGTTGAAGTGTATGGATGTTCAATGGTCCTCTTATAGTCATATCTCACATATTACCGGATTGACAATAGATTTGAATGTTTGACTTTCTAGCAGTGCGGTGTCCCTTAGTTAAGCACGTAATACATCAGGACTGAAATAAAAAGTTTAAAAAATACAGGACCACCTAACAAAGTACATTGATTAAGTAAAAAGGGACATCAAAATCCTCTAAAACAAAGTAACACTGGAACAATCACCGTGTACCAGAATCTGTTTTCCGATACTTTGACCCCAATAGTCACTTTCGGTGTCTAGTATAAATAATTTATTGCAATCTTTGCAGTAATAATTATTTGAAGATGCATGTGCCTAAGATAAAACGCATCTGCTATTCTTAGCAAAAGAAAACTATGATGAATATCTTCTTTCTTTTAATCTGTCTAGAGATGGGCTTTCATTACCGCTTGCCGTATTCGTTGTCATTATCAAGTGTAATGGTCAAAACAGAACGCATTATGATAGAATGTACATGGAAATAAAGGTTTAAAAACAAAGGATGTACTTGACTTGACCACAACAAAATTAAAACGGTAGGTGATTGGAGAGAACACTTCTTTTCTGAAAGGATAACTTCTTTCTGAAATTTGAAGCTTTAGGATTCTTGTCTGAACATTGTGTTTGGAAAGTGAATAATTGAGCAATGTTGACAAGGTAGGTTGCCATTGGGAACAAGAGAAAATGGGTTTCTGGAGTGACTGAAGACCACCAAGTACCCAAAAAAGATCAAAGGTAAAAAGTGCAAAGACCGGTCACCAGTGGACGCATTTTCTGAAAATGACTGCCCATAAATTGATAAACGTCTGATTTGGGGAGGTTACTTTGTTTCTACTGTGGTCCTGTTTCTTTGCTTTAGTCACCATGAGTTGGTTATGGTTCGCTATATGTTGCAGATGCATGATGTCCTTGTTATGATGGTTTGCAATAGTCCACAGCATGAGGGGTTTTCAAAGTGACAGCTATATTCCTGCCAAACAGTAATTCTGGGTGATATGATGAGTCCGCTTGAGAGTCAAATTTGGTTGTTACTTTAGGGCGCTTTCTCAATTCTTTATAAGAGGTACTAGCTAAAGTTACATTGTCTTCATTAGTTGCTTCTATGGTTGTTTAGCCAACATTTTTTCCTAGTTTTGGCAAAATAAGTCTTTTCCACACATTGACTTACCCACCCAAACAAGAATACTGTAATACACAGTTTTACTCTCACAGGGACAGGAGAGAAAGAGAGCATAACTTGATAGCTCATCTCCATAGTCAATAACTTGTTGCACCTTTGTGTATGGGGTATCAAAGTATGAATCAATCAATATACGACTATACTCAGTGAAACAATAGTCGTGTGTACACAAAGAAGAGACAGGTAACGTGCACGATGATATCTGAAGTAGCTACCAAAATCAATGCTACAGACAAGCCCAGCATGCTTCCCATGCACGTGGTTATTATTTGCCTTGTTATTTTCGTGAAAAATACCAAATTGTAGCAAACCAATGATGTTTGAACATCGATGCATTACATTGGCTTAATTATTAGGGTCTAAAATGCCAAACTCATTTTTTAGTGTAGGCCCAAATCGACCAAGGCACGAATAGGGCAAGGACATCTATACTGAAAACTGTTGTGTTGTCTGGTCACGCAGTAACTTATCAAAATCTACGTGGTTAGAGCCTAAAGGGTATCACGTCAACCTAATGCAGAAGCTACAAACTAAAAGCCGAAAACAAGGTCTTATTGATAACAATATTATATAATTAGATATAGCACTGGTTAAACATAAGATTAAAACATAATGCTCAAGTTAAAGATAAGAAGCGGCAGAATAGTTCACATGTGATATAACAGAGGTGAAAAGTGAGTAGTGGTTGAGTAACAACTATAGAAGTTTGTTTTCTATACATTTAGGGACAAAATGTCAACAAGACCAGTACTTGTGTTTCTGCCTTGGTGTGAACAGAAACAGTGAAGTCCAGAAAGTAGGAACAGCGGGAAATTTCTCGAAAACTTGTCTTGGTCATCCTAATGTACTGCTGCAGGCTAAATACACATTAAAAAATGGTTCTGTTTAAGACACCCAACAACTCCTTTGAAAGAACAGATGCTGCCTTGGTGAAGTTTCCGCCAAAGAGTCATGTAGCTCGTAATTGAGCAGAGTGGGTCCTGTCTCTCCACCTATCATTTGCTTTATGGTCTATTCTCTTCTTGAGTAGTCAAAATCCTATTTAAACACCATTATAATTCTATCACTATTTGTCACAACAATACAGGTTATTGTTAAAAGGCATGTCCTACATTTTCTGTCAAATTTCAAATGCTATCTGTGGTTGATGAAACCTTTATGTTTTATAACATTATTAAATCAAGATGTCCAAGTTACTTTTACAATTAGAGTAACATTAGTCAAGCAAACTTCTGCGTTTCTCATTAAGCTGTAAGCATCAATCATTTTAGTCCCCAACTAGCACCTTTTACAAAATCATCATTTTAGTTCTTAACTTTACAAACGATTAATAAGAATTTTACAAAAGTGACCCGTACTTATAATCTCGTGGACTAACATGGAGGTTTATTTTGTTGTAGTGGTTGATTGAGAACACGAACAAAACGGTTTTCTAAACAATGTTCATGGAACTTGGAGGCTAAAGATTCAATAAATAAGGCTTAGGATTTATAGGAAATCGACACCATTTGAACTCAATATTTAAATAAGACCTACACCTTTATGTGTGAGGCTCGTCTTTTTTATTATCTACCTCCTTTACTACTCATTTTGAAGGTGTAATGAGTGTCTTGGTATAATGCTTTGAGAGAATGTAATCTGGGCAATGTTAGTCTCTCTTGACTTTTGTAATACCTATTTATTCAAACAATCTCCCACATATTATGAAAGGCAAGAGAAAGAAAGAAAACAAGAAGAAAAATCTTGCGTCTTATATAAAATTTAATGTATTGAAGTTCATATAACAAGCTATATAAACTACTCCTAGATTCACAAACTTAACAAAAAATCTTGCCAAGATCTTATGCAAGCATTCCCACTTGACACTCATATAGGTGATTGGTGATTGGTCAAGTGTATGCTACAAATAATACACCACCCATAAAGATATGAAAGTCATTAAAAGCTTTGTTAGAAGTTAAAATTCTTTATACCACAGAGAATTTAACTACACAGTTTGCCTTTTCAATTATGCATTATCTAGCACCACACACCATAAGAATGAACATATTTGAATTTAAATCAATTTTAATGCTAGCAGAAACTAATAAGTGAATTATTTTTATCCATATGAACCTTATTCATGAAATCTCCCATAAAAATGGTTGGGTTTTTATCCCTTGTTTGTTTGCAAGAGGTTTAAGTCTCATTCCTTTAGATGTTTCTAAAATCATATTTCTCCCTAGGATTTCATCATAGGATTTGCTAGATTTCATTATGACTTAACATAATCAATAGAAATAGTTTCACTCTTTAGCAATTGCTTTATCAAATTATGTCTCAATTGTATATGTGTGTTCTTTCCATTGTAAGTTTTGTTTTTAGTTATAACTATTGTGTGTTGACAATCATAGTGCATTGATACAAATGGGATCAGTTTCATCCCTAATGGAATGTTTACTAAGAAGTTTTTCAACCACTCAATTTCATTTCCAATCATTTTAAGATAAACAAACTTTGATTCCATTATAAATACATCCCATTGATCCTAGGACATTGAGTGTACCTATTGCATAAACAATGTCTAATCTAGAAAAGCTCATTAAATTCACAAAACTCTCAATTATCTGGGCATACTGTGATTGAGAAACATATTCCTCTATATTTCTATATTTTCTTTAATTTAGAGTTAACATAATAAGAGGTGCTTACTCGTTGAAAGTCATAATCATCAATCTTCCTAAGAAGTTTCTCAGTATATTGTTCTTAGGATAGTAATATACTATCTCCCTTCTTTATGACTCTAACTCCTAAAATTACATTTGCTTCACCCATGTCTTTCATTTCAAACTTGGATCCTAGAAATAATTTGGTTCTAAAAACTATGTCATTGCATGTAACAAAAATCAACATGACATCATAAGCATATAATGACACATTCACGTTCTTCAAATTTAGTGTATACACATTTATCAGCATCGTTAATAGAAAAATCATCACAAAGTAAAAGATTATCATGATTTTCATGCCATTATTTTGGTGCCTATTTTAACCCATATAAAGATTTTAAAAATTTGCATTATTTGTTCTCTTGTTCAGGAACTTCACACCGTTAAGGTTAGTCATATAAATTTCTTCCTCTAATTCACCATTCAAAATTGTTGTCTTAATATCCATTTGGTGAATAACTAACTTACGGATAGATGTTAGAATTAAAAATAGAAATCGTAGTAACTGGGACAAAAGTATTAAAGCAATCTATGTTAGGTTTTTGAATAAAAGTTTTTGCTACTAATCTTATCTTATTTTTCTATAGATCCATCAAGATGGTATCTTTTCTTAAAGACCACTTACAATCAATGTGTTTGGCTCCTTTAAGTATTATTTTTTTAATTGAATCAATTTCAGTCCTAATGACCTTATCCCAATGTTTTGTATAAGAAACAGCAATAGCTTTTAAAAAATTTATTAAATCAATTTTAATTAGGTAACTATAAAAGTTATCTCCAAAAATGTTTCTTTCCTTTATCTTTTACTTATCTTCAATTCCTCATATATGACATCACTAACAATATCTATAAGTCTTTGAGATATATCCTTAACCTTTGAAAGGAAAATAAGTTAAAAAGAAATTCAACATCTTTTTTATTTCAACTATAATATTATATCAATTAAATACTTTAGGAGGATTTAAGTGTGCACAGAAGGCCCAAATAACATTCACACCTTTATAACGTTCACACTTTTATGAGTGGGAGATCTTTACGAATGCGAGACCTACATTCTGTGTTATTCTGTGTTATGTACTTTGAAAGTGTAAGAAATGTCTAAATATATAAATCTCAAAATCATTTGAGATTATAATCTAGATATCGGGAAACTCTTAACTTTTGTAATACTCACTTATTGATAGCTGGTATTAAACTATCAATCAATTAGAAGTATTTTAATTTAAATATAACTCCCTTTGAAACAATTTTGTATTATCATCCAAATTTAGTTTGACATTTCATTTAATGAGTTTAATTAAAGTATAAAAAAAACGTAACAATACCTTGACAAATATACTTAATAAGGGAGGTTTAGAGATAATCCATTAAAACATGGGCCTCCCGATAGAAAGAAAAGAACCGAATGAATAACCTAGAAGTTCATGCCACGTTGTAGTCAACAACTTGTAAGGAAGGATGTAAAGCTTGCAAGTCAGACTCTCTTTTGGACCTCTATTGGGATTGGCTTATTGAACTCAATTTTGAATTAAGATAATTTTCATATGCTTTTGGTGGGTTCTGGCCCATGGCTTAAATGAACAATCTATTGGGATTAAGTACTGTTTAAGATCATGCTGGGCCTGCAGTAAATGAACGTAAACCCATTCTATCTGTTGTTTAACGGTAATGTAACATCACTAAGTTCAATGCTACAATGAATATGCATATCAAGATGATTGCAATGCCAACATTTCGTTCTAAGTCGAAAAGCTAATCATGCAAGTTTGAAAACTGGACCACTCAGAAGAAGGATGATATTGCATTTTACATGCATCCACATGGGAAAATTTCAGATTGCAGATAAATGATGAAGTTAGCAAACTGACTTCATCCAGCAACCTATGGAGCCCATCTCTGGCTTCAAGAGTTCTTTCATCTCTAACATTCCTGGCTCAAAGATAAGACGTTTGGTATTATGAAAATAATGCCTCCACATTGGTCAAATCTTCATAAACATAGGCAAGAAAACAGATCACCAGTGTAGTCTGTTTGTAGCTAAAGCAAAATATGTGATCATATTTCTCACGAACCTATATCATTACATTGACATAAAACAGCAAATACCGCACTAGTAGCTGAACTCGTATACTCAAAAATAACGACAACTGCATTCCTGATATAGAGGATTGAGGCCCATGAATCATGAGTTGTAGTTTGTCCTATCCTCCCACTTGACCACACCATGAAGCTGACATTGTAGCACTTAACAGACTTCACATTAAAGCCTCTTTCAGACTCATTTGTGGTTTGAAATTCCCTCTCCCCACAATTCACAAAGGGAGCACATGGAAGAATTTATCTGATCTTATGGAAAGCACTTTTTTATATATACTCTCCAATAAACTGATAGAAGTAAGCTAGCCAAGCTTATTACATTTGTTTCAGTAGTGATTGGAACACATGTGAGTTGCCATCAGCTAGTGCATTATACTTCAAATTTCTGTATCTTCTTTGGATTCGTAACTCATCCAAAAACCACAACAATGAACTAGACAATTAGGCAATTATGGTCATTGCAAAAGTTTGGTTTACAGAATTATGACCACTTACAGTGAACACTGGGAGACAGAATGACAAGAAAAGATTTTTACATTGCTCTAAAATCTTGTATAGAACATTATCTTTCCGATTGTTTGGTAATGGATAGAGAACTTTGGCTGCTTCTCAATAAATATTAAATGTTACCTTGTAAACATTCGTTTTTTAATGTAAAATACAAATTTGGATTTGATTTTTTTTATGATGTACTTTTAATGTGACTTTGAAATACATTCTGATTTTGATATTTTAAAATATATTATATTTTTTTAATGTACCACAATTAATATATTTTGAAGGTATAGTGAAAGAATAACTCCAAAAATCCAATAAAAAATTTAGACTCGTAAAACACGATATTGAACATCTTTAATTTTATTATCAATAAAGTATTATTTTAGTATATATATATATATATATATATAATGTTTTAAATTTAGAATTTAAAAAGAAAAATGTTATATAAATAATTCTTATGTCTAAGACCGTTTTAAAATAACTTTAATAATCAACTTCTCTTAAAAATATTTTTAATTAGGTCTCCACTAAACTCTATCCAGATTTCTTATATTTAGGTTCCATGTTGCGACTCTCATGAATCACAACATTAAACAAGGATAAAAAATGAGTTAGAAATTATGACCTAATCTTATTCTTCGATAGCAGACCTATTTCCAAGTTATTTTATAAGTTAAAAGACAAATTTTATAAAACCTATTTAGTATAGAATGGAACGAGTTCTTCCAAGTTATTTTGTGACTAATAAAGAATAAACTCTAATACCTACCTTAGAAAAACAACTGTAGTAACTTTGTATTAAAATTAGACATATTAAAATTTAATTTAATTTAAATATATTATTTTAACATCTTAAAATTATTGATGAATATCCAGCCACTAGATAGAACAACAACATGTGAGTATATACGGACCTCATCTTAGAAAAACTAAACGTGTGTGTACTTGTTCCCTCACATAAAATAAAAATTAAAGTGTTAATTTTTTTAAAAGTATACCAAGTTGAGAATTATAGAAACAATTAGATAGGAAAACTCTGCCAGCAGAATCAAAGTCCATTCTCACAAAATTCTCTTTTGGAATTTCATAATTGCTTCCTCCTAAATAAATCATAGCCTAAGCTTCGCCTACACCATTCCTTCACCATCACTACCTACTGTTATCATTGCTAATATAATCTAGCTATATATTATGAGATTACTTTTTCGTTAGTCAAACAAAAAAGCATTAAGGAATTCTGGATGTTCAATCTATGGAGTTTAGTACAGCATCCCAATGTCCCTCGATTTTGCCAATATTAAAGAAACTATACCATAATGATAAATTTTCGCAAATAATTTGAATAACATAAAATCTAGTATTATTAAAAATCTATTGAAACCATAAAGATATAATGATCTGAAACTATTTGATAATATTTTTTTTTTCTTCGTGATAACTTTTATCTCCGAGACCTTGATTAGACTTTGATTTAAGCAATATCAGAACATTTTCTTTTGTTTAGTTGAAGGTTGGGACTTGCTTATAATTAACATTTGCTTTGAGATAGCTAAAAACAATGTCTGAGGGGGAAGTAAAATGGCTTCTTGATCGACACTTGGTGTACTCTTCTGGTTCAAAGAATTAAAAAAATGTTTAAATGTTTACCTAAAACAATCTTTTGAGGATAAATGTATTTATTGACATCTGAATTAGGTACCATTCCTTTGGGATTTATTTATGTAAGGATGGCCCAAGGTGATAATCCAACTACTCTCTACTTTAGTGTAGAATTTTGTATATCCTGTGAATTATTCTTTGTAATTATTTTAAGAGGATTTGTAAAAAATGGATTTTAACATACTCTCATAGAATTTCATAACTGAAATCTCAAGAAATATTTAAAGAAAAAAATCCAACGAAATGTTAAAAAAAAAAAAAAAATTAAAAAAAAAAAAAAAAAAAAAAAAAAAAAAAATTAAAAAAAAAAAAAAAAAAAAAATAAAAAAAAAAAAAAAAAATTTAAATAGTATGCAAAATAAAAATTACGACCAAGTAAATGAATATTTACTCCAAACGTAAATAAAAGAAATTGATAATATAATTGAAAAGGAAAATTGACAATTTTAAGAAATTAATATAAATAAAATATTTAACAGTCCCTATAAATTAAATTAAAAGCGTGTCGAATAACTTTTTTCTTATACCAAGAATTATAATTGTGTCTGAATAATTTTATATACACTGAAGTTTTTGAAGCTAATAGTTGTTTTCTCCAAAAAAAAAATTCACTTCATCCACCCAAAAATAAATATTACAAGAATGAACGTTGATAAATGACACAATACTGCAATACCTACAACTTGCCACCAAGAAACAAAAACAGTAGCTTTGAAGGTGATGAACTTTGAAGGTGACTTTATTGGTAGAAGTCTCTCATTAATAAACTGAACAAGCCACCGCATTCGGCTGAAGCTCATTACTACTGCTATATATGAATACCTGCAAAATCTGGAAAACCATAATTATTATTGAGAAAAGTTCTGTTGGAAAGTTACAGGTATATAGAAGTGATAAAACTCTTCACCATCATACAGCATTCACGATTTTCACTTTCATTAACAATTCTACTAACAACTTGCTCAATAAAAACCTTTAAAACCTAAATACAAACTATTGAGAGACCAATCAACACTTATATCTTTAAGACCACTTTGTTCAAATTAAAATATATTAATTTGAATTATTTTATTTTTTATGTTTTATTTGGATAATATAATTCAAATTTGTTAAAATTTATCTTCTCTTTGGGAAGAGAATTTGAAATTATTATCAAATAAATAAATTAATTTTAATATTAAATAATATGTAACAATTGAGAAGATATTAGTCGGTGATGTTCTACATCCAGCAAATTGAGATGTTACTTTTTTATTAGAAGATATTTTAAGTTGATAAGAGTTTCTTTTAGTTGACACATGGATTACTTTCCACTTATATCAGTCATATTTTTTTTAGATGTTGAAGAAAAATTCTTTGGTTAACATAAATGGAAATTTTTCATTTGATGTAAACAAAAAATATTATTGTAATTGACCAAGAAAATTTTAACTAGGGTTAACTAAAAAAAAAAAGAATTCCATCAACAAAAAATAATTTCAATTATGTTAGTAAGAAAATAATTATGATCGACCTATGTTTGATGCTATAAATAAAATCAAGCTGAAAAAAATATGAAAGAAAGAAAAATAGATATAAGATGAGATATAAAAAAAGGTTAATTTTTACTTCTCAAGTGACATTCAAATTTTATATTTTTAATTAATCAAATTATTCTTATAAATACTAAATCTTATTTTTAAAACATTTTATCTAAATAACATATTTTATTATAAAACATTTTAAATTCTCTATTAAGTAATCACCTTTAATTTTTTTTCAAACACAATATAAAGTTATTGAATAATTTTCACAAAATAACTTAAAAGAGATTAATGATACATAATAAATAGTTACAATAGATAACAGTGGGAAGAGACTAACAGGAGTATGGAGTATAGATAGAAGAGACTTACAAAAGCACAAGCACATCAAACAAATAAATGAAAACAAGCACTAGTTTTTTGACAAAAGATAAAAATATAATTGATTGTCTCTTTTTTATAATGATATAATTAAAACCAATAACTAGTATAGTTATTGTGAAATTTAAATTGCCACACAAGTAAAACAATTCTTTCCAAAATGTAGCAGATAGAAAAATAATTAAAGATAATATGAATAAAGAGAATATTGAGATTTTTTTATCATCAAAACAGTTTTAGTCATATTTATTTTAAGTTTAGTAAAATTGATTTAAACAGTAAAGTACAATAGATAAATTAACAGCAAATAAATATTTTTTTCTGGAAACATTTTTGTGTTACTGTGTATGATAAGTATTAAAACATTTTTTAATGCAATCTTTTTAACACTTCAAAATTTATTGAAAACTAAATAATGAGAAAGAGTCAGTACAGGGAAATCTCCAGTTTCTGTCAGTTTTTAGTCAGTAATTCTAAATGTTAATAATCTTATTGAACAATATTATATATCTAAGAAGAGACAGAGACCTTAGAAGAACACATCATTAGGGAAATCTCCGGTTTCGTCAGTTTTTAGTCTTAAAAATTGATCTTACAAACCCGTTTTGGCCACTTTTTGTTGTTTATAATCAAACCCTTAAATTATTGTTTCCCTCCTTTGTATTATGCTACCTACTTAAGATGGTGATTATTTCACTTATAATGAAAAAAAAATGAAAATTACATCAGCATAGTAAATTATTGAAAAAACATAGTTTTGGATGCTGTAGGTGCACCTGTTTATGAGCAATCATTATAAATTATGATTACAAGAGATGGAACAGGACAAAGTTTAAGAGAAAAAGTTTAGAGTTGAATATCAGTTTGTATTTTTAAAACACTACCTAATAAAGGAATATAATTTTATAAAGTGAGTCAAAATTTTAAATAACATTTAATGTGCTAAAGATTGAATTAGTAAAATGTCATCTCCAAATAAAAGTAAATATAATTACTGTACGTTCTATATATCATTTTCTTAAAACTTTTGATTTTATATTAAAAAAGGCACTAGGAAATCTTACTGGTTGCAACACAAGGAGGAATTGAACCTTTCGGAACTCCCAAAGTTAACAGACGAGTCAGCACTTGAATAAGCAGTTATGAATCAAATTCCACGAATCCAAATTTGTTGAAACTCTTCTAACATCCTATTATGTTCCAGGGCTTGTGATTCCTAAACTTAGGATTTAGGGACAAGAGCATCTTCACACATGAACCTAGCGATTAGCATAGGCCCAACATTCATTTGTAGTCTCAACCAAAACTCCAATGTCGACACCACTTCTCTACACCAATATATATATATAAATTTCAAACATTTCATAAATTTAAATATTTTCAAATGTTTTTTGTTTAAAATTTTAATTCTAATAAATGTTTAAAAATTATTTACTTCCACCTAAATATTTTTTGTCATTTGATTTTTATCATCCGCAAAATATTGTAATTGTTATTTTTATCTACTCGTTACAAATTCATTTTTTCATCTCTTTTAGTTTATCAGTCAACTTGTTTTTTCATTTTTTAAAAACAAGTTGATTGATGAGTTAAGAGAAATTAAAGAAAGTTGATTAATTGGCCTTTAATTCATATTCTTCTAAATATTATAAGTATTCATGTATTTCCATGATAGACACACTGAAAATAACGTTTTAATCAACATATGAGCATATTTTAAACTATTTGTATCTTTTGTTTCATGTGCTAATTTTATCATAATAGTTACTCACATGTTTAGAAAACAAACCGATACTAACATAGTTACACATTATGTTTTTGTTTCCACATTCAACCTAGTGAATATCCTTTACAATTAAATACATATATTTTGTACAATATTTTTGTCAAACAAATCCTATTTTAAGTAATATTTTTATTTTCTAAAAATATTTATATAAGCATTAAATTTAGAAAAAATAGCTTAAGACCCATGATAAAAGATTTATATGAATATGAAAATTCTTTAAAAATGTCTCTTTTTTAAATAATTACTAAATTATATTTATTAAAGAAATTACTATTAACACTAGTTCCATATTTTTTTAATAAAACTATATGATCAAAATATTAATTTAAAATTTAATAATTTCACTGTGACTGAAAAATAATAATAATTGAATAATACATGCAATTAATATTAAAAAAAACTCAGTATCTTAATTTAAGCCTCCTACAATGCATTAAAAAACCACTACTGATATAAGTTAAAAATGAAACACTATTATACTAGTTAAAAATGAAACATTAAAAAACACTATCAATAATAAATTTACATCTAATCTCTAAAACAAATGAAAAACATTAATTAAATTTAGTGATCGAAATGAATTAGTTATGATCGCGATTTTTATTGTCTCTCACCAATTCACCAAAGTTCTCTTTAATTGGACCGACCAAGATCTACCAATTTTCTTTTTGAGCGACGGGTCCTTTCTATGCAATTTTCAAACATAGCTCTCATGTTCCAAGAATATGAAGATTTACCTAATTAATTCTATCAATGGTTTATTAAATCATACAAATCAGATGTTAGATATCCTTAAGTAATTACAAATTGATGACTGGGTTGATTTCAAACACCAAAGAAAAAATAGATAATTATAGCCTGCATTTGAATTTTGATAATAATTTACTTATGTGGTCATAATCGACTGCAGTACATTACTTCTATTCGTTTTTATTTTTTGTCTACATTATGTCTTTAAATATAATAAGAGGACGCAAAAGCAGGAGTAGTTGCATAACTTTTACTTTTTAATTTTTTAACCTCTATTAAAAACTTAGAAGAAAAATAAATGCAGATACTAGTTTTAGAAAAGGCAAAGAATTCACTTCTCATCTTTCTAAATTGAAAACATCTTCTTAAGTTATCATCTCAGTAAAACATGAGTTAAATATATTTGATGTTTCTCTCTCTTTTTTTTTTTTTTTTTTTATTTTTTTTTTTTT